>ENA-OZAG01000572-OZAG01000572.1-human-gut-metagenome-genome-assembly--contig:-NODE-572-length-18823-cov-5.990942_pt1 | contig 18823 bp, 8 predicted proteins | sample MGYA00243300_ERZ653497 | MGnify/ENA primary metagenome ERZ653497 (study PRJEB26926, sample SAMN06164955) | human gut metagenome | biome: ENVO:00009003; feature: ENVO:2100002; material: ENVO:00002003...
TCTACACTTATGCGATCGTCGGCAGCGTCAGATGTGTATAAGAGACAGAGATAGAGGTACTGCATGGTTGATTACGACCAGAAAACTGATTATAGAGGCTACCAAGAATCCGTTCTGTCTGTCTGTTTCTGATAAAAACGGCAAGATGCTTTATACAGAACTTGAGGAACAACGTTTTTATAAGGATTCTGTCAAGACGAAAGCTGTTCTACAACCGGATGAGCATTTCTTTGGTTTTGGGGAACGTATGGATTTCATGGATCAGCGAGGGCGTAAGGTCTATCTGAATGTAGAGTTGGGAAGAGGGATAAAACCGGCTGTAGGAGGAAAAGATATTTTACGTGCCAATTATTGTCCCGTACCTTTTATGATGAGTACCAAAGGATATGGTTTGTTCTTTCATACTCCGTTTGCTACCGAATGGAATATGGGGTGGGATAGTAGTGATTATTATTCGTTTAAAGCTTTTGGCGGTGATTTGGACTATTATTTTATTTATGGTCCCGATTTTTATACCATGATTGACCGATATACGGAATTGACTGGAAAATCCCCTATGCTTCCTCGTTTTGCAATGGGGTTGCATGTTGGTACTTATTCCGGTGGAACTTGGAAGAATGAAGAGATGACTTCTGATAAATACCCGCCTGCTTTATGTAAACGTTTGCGTGAGGAAGGAGTGCCTTTTGATTTGCTTTGGCTGGATTCTACTTGGAGATTGTTTAATACCACTTACGGAAATGGTGGTTGTTGTTTTGAATGGCGCAATACGTTCAAAGATCCGAAAGCCATGTTTGATAGTTGCTATGCGCAAAATGTAAAAATGGTGGGGCTTCATATCCGTTCCATATTAGATAATGGCCCTGAATATCATCTATTGGATAAGGCGCGTGAACAGGGAAATGTGCTGTATCCAGGAGCCAAGATAGAAGGGGTGGTGAATTTCTTTGACCCGAAAGCGGTGGATTGGTGGTGGGAGAACGGAGTAATGAAAGTCGCTTCTATCGGGGCTAAGTTTGTGAAAACGGATGTCGGAGGAACGATGGACCTGAAAGGACTTCATAATATTTTTCCTTTAGCTTATGCGGAGGCCCCCTATCGTAAATTTCAGGAATATAATAATATGAGGGGGGTGACACATACCCGTGAAGGTTATGCGGGAATTCAGCGTTATCCTTATATCTGGGCCGGAGATTGGGGGAGTGAATGGCAGTGGTTTGAACCGGTGATACGTGCAGGACTTAATATTGGTATGAGTGGTGTGGGTAACTGGACTCATTGCATGGGAGGATTTGAACAGTATTCTCCTTACGATACGGAATTATATACTCGTTGGGTACAGTTCGGTATGTTTTCACCTATCGCCATGGTGTTCGGTATGGACCATCCCCGTTACCATGAACCTTGGACTTATGGTCCGGAGGCTTTGGCCAATTTCATCAAATATGATAGTTTGCGTTATACATTGATTCCTTATATTTATAGTAATGCCTATCAGCTTTATAAAACGGCACGTCCCATGATGACTCCTTTAGTGATGGACTATCCTCAGGATGAGAATACTTATCAGCTGACACGTCAGTATATGTTCGGGCCATGGATGATGGTTTGTCCTGTCACTACCAAAGGTGCACTGAGCCAACATGTCTATTTCCCCGGTGGAGAATGGTTTGATTATGAAACCGGTGAGCGTTACGAGGGCCGCCAATATAAGTCTTTTCTTACTCCGTTGGATGTGTTGCCTGTCTATATAAAAGCCGGAGCTATTATTCCCATGCAACCTGCTATGCAGTGGGTAGATCAGCATCCTGTAGATGTGATAACATTGGATGTCTATCCGTCAGGTATTTCTTCTTATGAGATGTATGAAGATGATGGTATATCAATGGATTATCAAAAAGGGATTGGTTCATTGACCCGTTTTACCAGCAGGCTTGCTGATGATAGTTGGACGTTTACTGCAGATAAACCGGTAGGGAAGTACAAACCTGCCAAGCACACTTATCTAGTAAAGGCTTATTTGCAGAACGTTCCGCAATCTGTGATAGAAAATGGTAAATCGTTGCCCGTTCTTTCATCAGTTACAGATGCAGAGCGGAATACAGGCTGGTTTTATGATATAGAGCATAAACGTTTGTATGTGAAGACAGCCGGAGATAACCGTCAGAAAATTGAAATTGTGGTACAATAACTTAAAGGGATGATTCTATGAGAAAAATTATCGGTTTTCGCACTTTATGTGTAGGTTTGGGAATATGGGTGGGGACTGTTGTGGTTTCTGCTCAGGGGGAGTTCAAGGCATTACCTTGGAGTCAAAGTACTGCTTATAATTCTTATCTGATGCGTGATGTACATCGGCAGTTTGCATCCCGGCAGTCAGCCATTCAGCAAGCATTTACTTCTCCTGCCGGGATGCAGGAGTACCTGGAGGGTTGCCGTGAACGATATAAACAAATAGTAGGTACTTTTCCTGAAAAAGAGAATTTAAATGTTCAGGTGGTGGGGAAGATACAAGGTACCGGCTATCATATAGAGAAAATAATTTTTGAAAGCAAGCCTGGCCGCTATGTCACAGCACATCTTTATATGCCAGAGAACACGACTGTTCCTGTTCCGGCAACATTGGAACTTTGCGGACATGGATTGAATGGTAAAGGTTCTTCGTCTCATGCCGCTATGCTGATGGCATCCAATGGTATTGCTGTACTAGTGGTAGATCCCATAGGCCAGGGAGAACGGTTGCAAATTATTGATAGGGAAGGAAAGCCGCTGACACGGGGGGCTACTACGGAACATACCTTACTGAATGCGGGCTTTAACTTGCTTGGTACTAGTTTGGCGGCACAGGAATATTGGGATAATCATCGGGCTTTGGACTATTTACTGACCCGTAAGGATATTGATCCGGAGCATATCGGAGTATATGGATCTTCTGGCGGTGGCACTCAGACCGCTTATTATATAGGTTTGGATCCCCGTGTAAAGGTAGCGGCCATTTGTAGTTTCTTTTCTACCCGAGAACGTACTATGGAGTTGCAAGGTCCTTCCGATGGTTGCCAACATATACCATACGAAGGGCGTGAACAACTGGAAGTACCTGATTTTGCTTTAATGATGGCTCCACGGCCTTTATTGATTTTAAGCGGTAAATATGATTTTGTCGATTTATGGGGTGCGCAACAAGGATTTGCTGAATTACAACAGTGCTATAAAGTATTGGGAGTTCCCGAAAAGGTGGATATGCTGACAGTAGAAACAGGGCATGGACTTGGAACTGAAAAAAGGCAAAAGTTGGTCAGTTGGTTCAAGCGTTGGCTGAAAGATGATCAATCTCCGGTGAAGAAATCGGCACAAGACCGTTTCCGGTTGTCTGATATGCTTTGTACGACTAAAGGACAGGTGAATGTATCTATGCCTGGAGCACTCAGTATTATGCAGGAAAATGTGAATCAGCTGGATGAGTGGGCTTCCAAGCGTGAGGCGTTTCTTTCGAAAGGAAAGAAAACTGTCCAAGCAAAGATGCTGGATTTGTTAGGTCTTAAAGGTCTTCCTGACCATAAAATAAGAATTGAGGCAACCGGACATGATTCAATGCGTGAATATGAACAATATAAGTTTCAGCTCATAAGGGAAGGGGAGATGCCTGTTCCTTGTATTCTTATCATGCCGTCCAGAGCGAATGCTGATTCTCCTATTGAGTTAAGGTTGCAGGAAGAGGGGAAAGGAACTTATTTGAGTGAATATGCGAATTTTGCTGCTGCCTTGACGGAAGGAAAAATTTTGTTGTTGGCAGACTTGCGCGGATTGGGGGAAACAACAGATCCTGCATTTTATACGGATGCTAAATATTGGAACCGTGAATATCGTAATGCAATGATCAGTATGCATATAGGGCGTCCTATTATGGGACAACGGGTAGTCGATATCCTGACTTTGCTTGATTTTTGTTCAGAACATGAACTTTTGAAAGGACATCCCGTCAAAGTATTTGCCAATGGTATTTATGGTCCAGCTGTAATTCATGCTGCTTATTTGGATGAAAGAATCAACAGTGTGGAGATAACACATAGTGTGAAGACTTGGAAGGAATACATTGAGAAGCCTATGCAGTGGGATATGTATTCTAATGTGTTGTATGGTGCTTTGAAATATTATGATTTACCGGATTTGATAAGGTTAAGCAATCGTCCCATCCGTTTTGCAGATTAAAAAACAGAATTTATCTCCACTGTAGGAGCATATTAAATGTCCTGAAGGCACAACAATCTGCTCCTGCAGTGGATGGAATATATGGCTTGTCTATTTCTTTTCCAGGAAATCAGCACGCATCGGGCTGAAACAATCTATCAGCATACCCGGCTCCAGGCATACACAACCATGTACAGCATCCGGTTCCTTATACAGACAGTCGCCGGCCGATACAATTTTTTTCACACCATTGATGGTAAACTCAAATTTTCCGCTTTCCACATATGTTACTTGTGAATGAACGTGATGGTGAACAGCTCCTACGGCACCTTTTTCAAATTTTACTTTAACAACCATGATGTCATCATTGTAACCCATGATCTGGCGCACTACACCTTCGCCTGCAGGTTCCCATTCTTTGCCTTCTGCAAAAATGAAGTTTTCACTACCTGTTTTCATAACCTTTTTTTCAGTGTTTTTGTTTGTTTCTTCAGTACACTCTTTGTTGCTCTCTTTTTTTTCACTTTGTGCATTGCAGCTCTGCAATATTAGTGGTGCCATCAGGGCACAAGCATACAATGCGGTTCTTACTTTACGATTCATGATCTTGCATTTAATATAAAATGAATAACTAAAACTTTTCTTCAAATATACTTATAATATGGGGAGGGTAGTTCGTCGTGATTAAAATATACGAGGAAAAGACCAAATATTACAAATCCAAGCTCCGGAAAATGGCTTATTTTGCTTCATAATGATATTTAAACTTGAATCAAAACACTAAAACAACAATGAAAAGCACATTAAAGAAGAACTGGGAAAGAATTGTCCTTTGCCTGTGCATGGCAAATTTTGCTTGTATAGGTATAGCCCAAACTAATAAAAAATTAGATGACCAAGTTATAAATACGATGAAAACCGCCACTCGGTTTATGATGGACAAAGTGAGTTATAATGGTGGCTTCGTATGGAATTATTTGCCGGATATGTCCCGTTCATGGGGAGAGATGGAAGCCAAGAGGACAATGGTTTGGATTCAGCCACCGGGAACTCCTTCTGTCGGTCATTTGTTGCTTGACGCTTATCATGCTACAGGAGATGAGTATTATTATGAAGCTGCGAAAAAAGTGGCTAACACCTTGATTTGGGGACAGCTTGAATGTGGCGGATGGAATTATGTGTTCGATTTTGCAGGAGAGAACTCCTTAAAGTCCTGGTATGATACCGTTGGTAAAAATGGCTGGCGTCTGGAAGAATTTCAACATTATTATGGAAATGCGACTTACGATGATGCGGGTACTATGGAGGCTGCCAAATTTCTACTTCGTATGTATGTGGAAAAAAATGATCCTGCTTTCCGTCCGGCTTTGGAGAAAACCATTGATTTTGTTTTGAAAAGTCAATATCCGGTGGGTGGATGGCCTCAACGGTATCCTTTGATGTATGATCACCCTTTTCAAGGTAAGAAAGATTATTCGTCTTTTATTACTCTGAATGATGATGTGATTCCTGATGCGACCGAGTTTTTGATTCAATGCTATCAGGCAATGGGGTTGCAAGGGGTAAAGGAGCCTATTATGCGTGCTATGTACTTGATGATTTCCCTTCAACAAGGGGAACCTTATGCAGGCTGGGCAGACCAATATACAGTAGATGATTTGAAACCGGCTCATGCCCGTTCTTATGAACCGCGCAGTGTGAACACCGGTACTACCGTCCGTCTTGTTAATTTAATGATGGATTACTATAAACTTACAGCTGATACTCGTTTCCTGTCGGGGATTCCTGCTGCAATTCGTTTTTTGGAATCAATGAAATTACCGGAATCGGATGTGAAGAAATGGAAGAGTCAGTCGACTAATCCGGAAGCTATTTTGGTTCCTCGTTTTGTAGATCCTGATACTGGTAAACCACTGTATGTCCATCGTAAGGGAAGTAATGTGAAAAATGGAACGTATTATATTGATCAGAATATAGAAAATACAATAGCTCATTATAATTCGGCAACTTTTGTGAATCCTGGTGAACTGCGTCGTCGTTATGAGGAAGTGAAAAAACTTCCTGTATCCGAATTGGCGAAGAATTCACCTTTGCTGCAGGATCATTTGGTTCCTTTACCTAAATATTATACTCGTTTACGTGGAAAAGCTACGGAAGAAGTTGCCCGGAAATTGGTGAAATCACTGACTAAGGACGGTTGCTGGCTCTCTCCTTTAAAGTCAACCTCGAACCCGTATAAGCCATATACTGTTTCAGGACCTAGTGAGGAAACGAAATATATAGCTACCTTTGTAGGGGACGAGCACGATACATCACCTTATCCGTGTACCACCGGAGAATTGTGCATCTCTGTTGGGGATTATATTGATAATATGATAAAATTAATTAGTTACCTTGAAAAGTAAAGTTTGTTAGGTATAGGTTTATGAAGAATACTGTAATTTGTTTATTGTTGTTCGGGATAAGTCTGACGGCTTCTGCTCAAGAAAAGGTGGAAACAGTCTCTATGCGTTATGAAACGCAGAATGATATGCCGCTGTTCTATCAGAAGATGAAAGAAAACCTGACTTATCCTATGGCATGGGGGAACTCTGCTATCCGAAATTTCGAAAAGTGGCGTGAGGAAGCTCGAAAAACGTTATTGGATTGCATGTTGCCTGCTCCTCCTGCTACGGCTTTTGATAAGGAAGTGATAGATACCGAGCAACGGAATGGATATAGGGCGGAGAAGATTTTGTTCAGTGTTTCGGAATATTCTCGTGTTCCTGCTTATCTGTTGGTTCCTGACGGGAATGGCCCGTTCCCGGCAGTATTGCTGCTTCACGATCACGGTGCGCATTTTTCGATAGGGAAAGAGAAGATGGTACGTCCGTTCGGTGTGGAAGCATCTGTACTGGCCGATGCGGACGATTGGGCGGAAAAATGTTATGACAAACAGTATGTAGGTGATTATCTGGCAAGTCACGGATATGTAGTGCTTGCTGTGGATGCCTTGTTTTGGGGGGAACGGGGACGTAAGGAAGGAGTACGCTATGACTCACAGCAAGCGTTGGCGGCCAATATGTTACAGATGGGAATGTCTTGGGGAGCCTTGATAGCCTGGGATGATATTCGTAGCGCGGAATTTCTGGCCTCATTGCCCATGGTTCATAAGGACAAGATAGGAACGATGGGTTTTTCCATGGGAGCACATCGTGCCTGGATGGTCAGTGCCGCTACAGATGTGGTGAAGGCAGGCGCTGCTGTGTGCTGGATGAATACTACAGATAGCTTAATGACACTTACCAATAATCAGAACAAAGGTGGGTCTGCTTATTCCATGATTATTCCCGGAATACGGAATTGGATGGATTATCCTCATGTGGCATCTATCGCCTGTCCCAAACCGATGTTGTTCATCAATGGTTTGCGGGACAAACTTTTTCCTGTAAAGGGCGTTGAAAGCGCTTTCTCTACCATGCAGGATGTATGGAAGAGTCAATCGGTAGAAAATCTGTTGACCACCAAGTTCTATGATTTGCCCCATTTTTGCAGTAAGGAGATACAGGATGATATACTTGAGTTCTTTAATCAAAATTTAAAATAGAAAGCGATGAAAATTAAGATGTTGATGGCATTTGTTGCCTTGTTGTTATTTTCTGCTTTTACGGCAGACCGCACAATTACTATCTTTATGATAGGTGACTCGACTATGGCCAACAAACCCTTAGAGGGAGGTAATCAGGAACGTGGATGGGGCCATGTGCTGGGAGGATATTTCAGTGAGAATATTCGTGTGGAAAACCATGCTAGAAATGGTCGGAGTTCTAAAAGTTTTATTGATGAAGGATTGTGGGAGGTAGTAATTAATAAAGTAAAGCCGGGTGATTATGTTTTTATTCAGTTTGGGCATAATGATGAGAAGGCCGATGAGAAACGTCATACTGATCCCGGATCTACTTTTGATGCCAATCTACGCCGTTTTGTAAAAGAAACACGTGCCAAAGGAGGAATTCCCGTTTTGTTCAATGCTATAGTTCGCCGTAATTTTCGGAATAATAAAAATGCGGTGGCCGAAGATGATGTGCGCAAGGATTTGTCAAAGGGGAGTGTTTCTCAAGATGGAGAAGTGTTGATTGATACTCATGGAAAATATTTGGAGTCTCCGCGTAACGTGGCAAAAGAGTTGGATGTGCCTTTTGTGGATATGAACAAGATAACGCATGATTTGGTGCAGGAGATGGGGCCGGAGGCTTCAAAAAAATTGTTCATGTGGATTCCTGAAGGTGTGTGTGCAGCTTGTCCGAAAGGGCGTGAGGATAATACGCACCTGAATGTATATGGGGCGCGTACTATTGCTGGTTTGACAGTGGATGCTATAGCTAAAGAGGTTCCTGCATTGGCGCCTTTTGTACGTCATTATGATTTTGTAGTGGCAAAAGATGGCAGTGGTGATTTCTTTACCATTCAGGAAGCGATTCATGCTGTCCCCGATTTTCGTAAAGCAGGACGCACTACTATTCTAGTCCGTAAAGGGGTATATAAAGAAAAAGTGGTTATTCCTGAAAGCAAGATTAGTATTTCTTTGATAGGTGAGGACGGAGCAATTCTGACAAATGATGATTTTGCTTCTAAAAAGAACTGTTTCGGAGAAGAAATGTCTACCTCCGGTTCATCAACCTGTTATATCTATGCTCCCGATTTCTATGCTGAGAATATCACTTTCGAGAATAGTGCCGGCAGAGTGGGGCAGGCAGTGGCCTGTTTTGTTAGTGGAGATCGCGCTTATTTCAAAAACTGTCGTTTTTTGGGAAATCAGGATACTTTGTACACTTATGGCAAAGACAGTCGTCAGTTTTATGACCATTGTTATATAGAGGGTACGGTGGATTTTATTTTTGGCTGGTCTACGGCATTGTTTAAGGATTGCACCATCCATAGTTTGGGTGATGGGTATGTTACCGCTCCTTCTACAGATCAAGGCAAAAAATATGGCTATGTTTTTATAGGCTGTAAATTGACGGGTGTGGCTGAGGCTCAGAAGGTGTATTTGTCCCGTCCTTGGCGTCCTTATGCACAGGCTGTTTATATTCATTGTGATTTGGGAAAGCATATTCTTCCGGTGGGTTGGAACAACTGGGGCAAAAAAGAAAATGAGGAAACCGTATTCTATGCTGAATACCGGAATACGGGAGAAGGGGCGGCTACCGCTTCGCGTGCTTCGTTTGGAAAGCAGCTGAACGATATCAGTAATTATAATGAAGCACAGATTTTGGCAGGTGATGACGGGTGGAATCCGGTGGAAAATGGAAATGTATTGTTGCAGAATTTAAAGAGATAAGCTGTTCTTTCTACCAGTAATAATACTTTGTCACTGTAGGGAGGAATTCTATTTGTTCCTATGGAAAGTGTCAGGGAAGAGTAGAATGATAAAGGGGGGGATTTAACTTTTCCCCTTTTGTTTTTTTAGGAGCTTGTATATCAGTATCTCTCGTTTTTTATGTATTTTTGCCTACTATATATGAAAATCTACGAAATGAAAAGACACATTCTGTTTATACTTACTTTGCTGCTCTTTTTTCATGCAAAAAGTCAGCCTAATTGTATCTTTACTCATTATTCTTCGGAAAACGGCTTGTCTCAGAACTCCATCATGAGCATGGTACAAGACCATAATGGAGTTTTATGGTTCTCTACTTGGGATGGAATCAACCGGTTCAACGGTTATGACTTCAAAGTTTATAAAGCCAGACAAGGGAATAAAATTACTATGACTAACAACCGGGTAGACTTATTGGAAGTAGACCCTTATAATTATATTTGGCTGCAAACGTATGATTATCGTGTGTATCGTTTTGACCAAAGAACAGAGAAGTTCGAACAAATTCCTGCCGAAGGTGAAGAGGAGGGCATGCGTTTCTCTTCTATTAAAATATTGCCCGACAGTGTCATTTGGCTACTTTCTGAAAATGAGGGGGCTGTCCGTGTGAAAACAAACCCTAAAGATTACAGTATAACTACCCAAGTATATGCTACTCATAGTCGTGGAGGAAATGCCGTTCATATTAATCAGGTTTTTAGCGATGCTTACAATCAAGAGTGGTTGCTTACTGATAACGGTCTGCTGAAGATTACGAATGATAAAGAAGAGCCTGTCTCTTATTTTGTGAATATCCAGTCAGGCAAAGATGAACCCGTACAGGCCTTCTACTCTTTTTGCAGTTATGGTGACGAACTTTATTTTGGATCAGACAGAGGACGGATATGGTGCTATTCTTTGCAGAATGAAATCTTTCGTCTTTGGGAATTGCCGGTAAAGGATAAAGTGATTGCTATAAATGAAATAAAAGGTACGGGGCTGTTGATAACAACTGCCCATGAAGGATTGATATTGTACCATTCGGATACAAAAGAGTGTAAAGTCTATAATAAATCCAATTGTCCCGAATTCCCGGCAGACGCTTTCCGTTCTGTTTATGTTGACAGTAAGCAGGAAGCATGGTTTGAGATGACCGAATGGGGAAAGGTTTGTCATTTCAATCCTTTGACAGAAGTATTTAAGCAAGAAAAGATGCAAGTGGAGCCTCGTGGTGCCGATCGTTCCTATCCCAGTTTTCATATTTGTGAGGACTTGAACGGTAATTTGTGGGTACATCCGCAAGGAGGAGGGCTTTCTTGGTATGACAGAGAGGCAAATCGGCTGTTACCTTTCTATAATGACCCCGATTCACCCGATTGGCACTTTTCCAATAAATTACATTCCATGTTATCCGATAAGCAAGGCAATCTTTGGTTATGTACTCATTCTAAGGGGTTGGAGAAGATTACTTTTTTAGGAAGCCAGTTCCATATTTATCCCCGCATGGGTCACAGTTATGACTTGAATTCCAATACGGTACGTGCGTTGTTTGAAGATAGCGAACATCGCATCTGGATGGGAAAACGGGATGGTCAGATTGAAATTTATTCTTCTGATTTAGATTTTCAGGGTATTCTGACTGAAGAGGGGGATATAGCCAAATCTGGCAGGCCGTTACGGGGAGTTCCTTATCATATCATGCAAGATTCTCACGGAAACATTTGGATTGCGACCAAAGGGGATGGTATTATTCTGGCAGAAAAGGAGGGGACCCATTTTAAGTTTACTCGATTCAAATATGATGAAGATGATATTTATAGCCTGAGTCATAATAGTGTTTACTGGTTACATGAAGACAAGCATGGACGCATTTGGGTGGCAACTTTCGGTGGAGGGTTGAATTATATTCAGAAAACTCCTGAAGGGAAATATGTGTTTATTAGTTCTAGAAATAACCTGAAAGGTTTTCCGTATGACCGTTGTTACCGTGTACGCCATATCACTTCTGACAAGAAGGGGAATATATGGGTGGGGAGCAGTGATGGCGCGCTTAGTTTTAAAGAGGATTTTAAAGATCCGGAGTCGATTGTGTTCCATCTTTATGCACGTATCCCCGATGATATGAATTGTCTGAGCAACAATAACGTATATCGGATTGTAACCACTTCTCAAGGAGAAGTTTATTTAGCTACATTTGGTGGTGGCCTTAACCAACTTGTTTCCATGAACGGAGAAGGGGGAGCTGTATTTAAATCCTATACAGTGAAGAATGGTCTGCCTTCAGATATCCTGTTGTCTGTAGAAGAGGATGACACAGGAAGCTTGTGGATAAGTACGGAAAACGGATTGAGTAAATTTATTCCGTCCGAACAACGTTTTGAGAATTATAATGAAAGGGATTTTGGTGGTAAGATACGTTTTGAGGAAGGAACATCGTTGAAGCTTGGTCCCGGCACTATTTTGTTTGGCACCAGTCGTGGCGTGCTTTATTTTGAACCGGAGCACATTAAGAAGAGTAATTATGTTCCATCCATTATTTTAGGTACTTTGAAGATATCCAATCAGGAGGTAGTTCCAGGCGTACCGGGAAGCTTGTTGCGGCAGTCACTCAATAATACAGAACATCTGGTGCTTTCACATAAGGAGAATATTGTAACCTTATCGTTTGCTGCGTTGGATATGATTTATCCTGAAAATATCCGTTATGCTTATCGTTTACGCGGATTTGATAAAGAATGGAATTATGTAGACAGACAGCGTACCGCTACATATACTAATCTTCCGAAAGGAGAGTATGTCTTTCAGGTTAAATCGACCAATAGTGATGGGGTTTGGGTAGAGAATGAGCGCAGTTTGAGAATCACCATTCAGCCTTCGTTTTGGGAAACGGCTTGGGCTATGGCAATTTATATTCTTGCTTTTCTGTTGATTCTGTTTTCAGGAGTATATATATTGTTTACTATTTATCGTCTGAAACATGAAGTGTCTGTGGAACAGCAGGTTTCTGATATAAAGCTTCGCTTTTTTACAAATATTTCTCACGAACTTCGCACTCCGCTGACATTGATTGCAGGTCCTGTGGAATATGTTCTGAAAAACAAGACTTTGCCGGATGATGTACGTGAACAATTGCATGTAGTGGAACGTAATACCGACCGTATGCTTCGCTTGGTGAACCAAATTCTTGATTTCCGCAAAATACAGAAAAATAAGATGAAGTTGCGTATAGAGCAGATAGATATTGTTCCTTTTGTACGCCATATCATGGATAATTTTGAATCGCTGGCCGAAGAGCATCATATTGATTTTGTATTCGAAAGTGAAATGCCTTCCTTGAAACTGTGGGTAGATGCGGATAAGTTGGAAAAGATTGTCTTCAATCTGCTTTCCAATGCTTTCAAGTATACTCCACAGGGTAAGATGATTACGCTTTTCATTCATGAAAATGAGCATAATGTGGCGATTGGTGTACAGGATCAAGGTATAGGAATTTCTGAAAGCAAGAAAGCTTCCCTTTTTGTCCGTTTTGAAAATCTGTTGGACAAGAATTTGTTTAATCAGCAAAGTTCAGGCATCGGTCTTTCTTTGGTTAAGGAATTGGTGGAACTGCACAAAGCGACTATCCGTGTGGATAGTAAAGAGGGGGAGGGCAGTTGTTTCACGGTTGAGTTTTTGAAAGGCAAGGAGCACTATACGGAGAATGTAGAGTTCATTCTCTCTGATTCTGTCGAAATGAGGCCGGAAGAGGTGAAAGAATCTGTTCAGGGACATGAAGAGAAGAGGAATGAAAGCAAAACGATGTTGCTGGTTGAAGATAATTTGGAACTTCGTTTCTTTTTGCGTAGTATCTTTATCTCAAATTTCAACGTCATAGAGGCTGTCAATGGGGCTGAAGGTTTGGATAAGGCTTTGAAGTTTGTTCCGGATATTATTATTAGTGATATCATGATGCCGGAAAAGGATGGTATTACCATGACAGAAGATTTGCGTGCTAATATGGCGACCAGTCACATTCCAGTCGTTTTACTGACGGCTAAAACGGATATGGACAGTAAGTTGGAAGGTATGGAACTGGGAGTTGAGGATTATATAACGAAGCCGTTCAGTGCTACTTACCTGAAGGCCAGGGTGGAGAATATTCTGACACAACGTGTCAAGTTGCAACAGTTGTATTGTGCGAATCTGATGAATATTCAGCCTGTTGCGGAGGAAGAACAGCAAACACAGCCTGAGATGTCTTCCCATGACCGTAAGTTTATGGAGAAACTGACGGAATTAATGGAGAAGAATATGGATAATGGCGATTTGATCGTGGATGATTTGGTACAGGAGCTTGCGGTGAGCCGTTCTGTCTTTTTCAAGAAACTGAAGACCCTGACAGGACTTGCCCCCATTGAGTTTATTAAAGAGATGCGTGTGAAACGTGCCGCACAATTGATAGAGAGTGGTGATTATAATATGACGCAGATTGCTTATATGGTAGGTATTAATGATCCTCGTTATTTCAGCAAATGTTTTAAACAACGTTTTGGTATGACACCTACCGAATATAAAGAGAATGCGAAAAATAAGCGATAACTTTTGCTGCTGTTGGTTGGTTTTTGCAGCGTTTGTTTTTTTGATTTCTTGAACGGTATGTTTAAATGTAGGGTGTTTCTTTTGTTATGTGAGTGAGTTGCTCATGTTATTTTATTATTTTTCCGGATATGCAATGGGGGTTTTTCTGAATTTTTAGTCTTTTACATAGATAATGAACTAAAAAGAAGAAAAAGATGAAAAAAGTAATTTTATTTATGGCAGGTATTTTGGCGAGTATGATGTTGAACGCTCAGTCTCGTTGGAGTGTTACGCCGGAAGCCGGCTTGGTAGTGAATAAGGAAAATGAAGGGACATCAGTTACATTAGGTTTTAAAGCCGGTGCCGGTGTGTTGTATCAGTTAAAGGAAGGGGTGGGAAAGAAGCCTTCTTTTGGCTTGAAGTCCGGGGTTTATATCTTAATGCAGAAAGGTGGGTATCATCCTATGAGCTGGGGAAACATATCAACAGGGGGAGGATTTAGCATGGATTATGAAAAAACGAATGTTGAGTCCACGCGTTATTATTTGCAATTGCCTGTTATGGCTCATTGGGGTTTTAAACTTTGTGATGATGTGCGTCTTAAATTAGCAGTAGGACCTTATGTAGCTGTAGGAATTGGTGGACGTACTAATGCTTATGTTTCTTCCTCAAAATATAATATAGATGAAGAAACAGGTGTTGGACAGTACGAATACCGGAATGATTATTACCGGTTTGGCACATTTAAAGGAAAAACAGTAAATGAGGAATTTGGTTTTGAGGCGTCCCCTCGTTTGGATTGGGGAGGAACGGCTTCTGTCGGGATTGCTGTTAAACGGATTTCATTTACTATCGGGTATGATTTGGCTTGGGGAAAATATAATAAGGAACAGAATGATTTAAGGATACGGAATCATATGGTTAGCTTTATTTCAGGGTATACTTTTTGATAAGAAAAAGGATAAATGAAACAAACATACACAAAATTCTTTGTTTAAGATTGTTAAATGAAGAATTTTGTGTATGTTTGTTTTTTATAAACACGATAAAAGTTCAATCTATGAGGAAAATGCTATTCATTACCCTTTTAATGGGCGGTCTGTGTACGACAGTTTCTGTTGCAAAAGCGCAGGAACGCTTGCCGGAATATCTGCAGGCAGAGAAATACACACAAGAAAAATTGAACACCATGTTGTTTTCTACTGTGGTGGATCCGCATTGGTTCCAGAAAGGTAATAATTTCTGGTTCGAGTACAAAACAAGTGAAGGAACCTTTTGGTATGTGGTTGATCCGGCTGCCCGGACAAAGAAGCTTTTGTTTGATAGGGATGAATTAGCTTCCCAGCTTACCGAAATTGTAAAAGATCCCTTTGAGGCACGCCATTTGCCAATCACAAATCTGAAAGCGGAAGAAGATGGGCGTACCTTTACTTTTGAAGTAAAGTCAACAAAAGATGCGACACCAAAGAAAGATGGCAAGGATAAGAAGGACAAGAAGAATGAGAAGGAAATCTTTTATTTTTCTTATGACTATCCTACCCGTAAATTGACTCATCTGAAAGATAAAGAAGACGACCTGAAGAAAATCTATTGGGGATCGGTCTCTCCTGATGGTAAAACGGTGATTTATGCCAAGGATTTGAATTTGTATCGCATGAGTCGTGAAGATTATGAAAAGGCGAAAAAAAATGAAAAGGATAGTACGATCGTGGAAATCCAGCTTACTACAGATGGCATGAAGGATTTTGGCTATGGTATTCCCTATAGTATGTTGAATACAGATACTTTATGTAATGGCAAGCGTCGTCGTGTAGGTGGAGTGTGGTCTCCGGATTCACGTTATTTTGCTATGACAGTTTCTGACGATCGCGCTGTGAAAGAGTTATGGGTAATAAATTCGATGGCCTGTCCACGTCCCACATTGGAAACTTATAAATACCAGATGCCGGGAGAAAAGGAAGCTCCCATAGAACACCTGTACTTGTTTGACTTGGTTGATAATAAACGTAAGGAAATTAAAGTAGCAGCTTATAAAGATCAAAGCATTGGCCTGGAATACAAACCAATGATGCAAAAACAGCGTGATATGGAAGATCAGGCTGCCGTTTGGCAGGGTGATAACAACCGTTTCTTCCTGACCCGCAGCAGCCGTGATTTACATCGGATTGATGTTTGTTCCTATACGATAGGACAGGATTCTGTTGTACCAGTAATAAAGGAACGGATGAATACCTATCAGGAAACTCGTCCTTTAAGAGTCTTGAATGGTGGAAAGGAAATTATTCAATGGAGTGAGCGTGATGGTTGGGCACATCTTTATTTATATGATGATCAGGGTAATTTGAAAAATCGTATCACAAAAGGTCCCTGGCACGTGGAGGAAATCTTGAAAGTAGATGACAAGGCGCGTGTGATTTATTTTACTGCCAATGGAATGAATGCGAAAGAACATCCTTATTATGAACATTTGTATCGTGTGAATCTGGATGGCAGCGGTTTGAAATTACTGACCAAAGGGGATTATTTCCATCGTGTGGAAGTGGATGATGATGCTCGTTTTGTGGTGGATAACTATTCGCGTGTAAATACGGTGCCCTGCGCCATCCTGCTGGATACTAATGGCAATAAGGTAATGGATATTCAGGAGAGTGATTTTTCACAGCTTTTTGCTGCCGGTTATAAATTTCCGGAAATATTTAAGGTAAAGGCGGCTGATGGCGTGACAGATCTGTATGGTGTGATGTATAAACCTTTTAATTTTGACTCAACTAAGGTTTATCCTATTGTGGATTATGTTTATCCTGGGCCACAGGTGGAAGGTGTTTATTATCCGTTTACCCGTATGAGCCCCCGTACCGACCGTTTGGCACAGGCCGGATTTATTGTTATTTCTGTGGGACAACGCGGCGGGCATCCTAGCCGCTCTAAATGGTATCATAATTATGGATATGGAAATATGCGTGATTATCCGCTGGCCGATCATAAATATGCTATCGAGCAATTGGCGCAGCGTCATCATTTTATAGATATAGATAAGGTTGGTATTCATGGACATTCGGGAGGTGGATTTATGAGTACGGCGGCTATGTGCCAATACCCGGATTTCTTCAAAGTGGCTGTTTCTTGTGCCGGAAATCATGATAACAATATCTATAACCGTTGGTGGAGTGAAACGCATCACGGCGTAAAAGAGGTGGTGAGTGAGAAAGGGGATACAACTTTCGTTTATAAGATTGCTGCTAATCCTGAAATAGCGAAGCAATTGAAAGGAAATTTGTTATTGATTCATGGTGATATTGATAATAATGTGCATCCGGGCAATACCTTACGGGTAGTTGACGCCTTGATTCGTGCCGGGAAGCGTTTTGATATGCTGATTCTTCCTCAACAGCGTCATGGATTCGGTGATATGAATGAATATTTCTATTGGAAACTGGTTGATTACTTTTCCGAACATCTGAAAGGGAAAAGTGAAAAATCGGTAGATATACCGAAACGGTAGATTTAGGATCATTGCCGGACGAATATGAAAGGAGCACAGAGGTTCGTGTCATTAAGATACCTTTGTGCTCCTTCTTGTTTTTATATTATAGCAGACTGTTGATATAAGCCTTCATGTCCGGTGTAGCGGATTTTGCTTCCAGATACAGTTTATACTGCGCTTTGGTGCGTACCAGATTATGGTCTTTATACCGGGTTTGATAATACGTGTCTCCGTTTATATAATCTGCTAAAAAGCGTACAGCTTGCATATAGGGGAACAGGGTGGCAGCGTAAGGTAGCATTTCTATTTCGAGAGGAGTCAGGAAAGTCCGGGCCGATTCAATATAACCTTTGGTAAATGCTTTGAAGATTTCCATGTTGAACTTCACCTTATTTAAATCAGCCTCATCCTCCTTGCCGGTATTGGCTGCCGAACGGAGGAAATCACCGAAATCGGAGAAAATGAAACTGGGCATTACCGTGTCCAGGTCAATGACACACAACACTTTTCCGTTTTCATCAAATAACATGTTGCTTACTTTTGTGTCACAGTGGCAGATGCGTTTGGGCAATTTGCCTTCACGGTAAAAACGTTCAGCGCTGCACATCGTATCAGCATCTTTTTCTATTGCGTCCACTATGTCCTGTACTTCTGCCAAACGGCCGGATATGTTGGCGGATACGGCTTCACGTAATTGTTTTAAGCGGAATTCCATATTGTGGAAATCGGGGATGATTTCTCCGAGTTGTTCGGGTACATCAGCCAGCATGGCCTGGAATTCACCAAACTTCAGTCCTGCCAGATAGGAAGATTCCGGTGTAACTGTTTCCAATGTTTGTGAACGCGGAATAAATATTGAAATTCGCCAATAACCTTCTCCATCATAGAAATAGGTCTTGCCATTGGTGGAAGGTAGAAAATGGAGTACCTTACGTTCAATGTCCTCTTCGTGTCTGGCTTCCAGCTTTTGGCGGATGTGTCTGGTCACTACTTCTATATTGTGTTGCAGCATTTCAATATTGGTAAATATTAAATGGTTGATTCGTTGCAATACATAGTCAGGCTCTTCAGGAGATACCGATTTTACCAGATAAGTCTGATTGATGAGGCCGGATGTCAAAGCTTTGATTTCTTTCACTTCACCCACTTTGGGGAACTGTTTGATAATTTTTTTGAGGTTTTCCATAGGTTTGTTTGAATAATGTCTATATATACGAAACAAAGATAACTTCTTTCCTCCAATTGGAGGAAAGAAG
>ENA-OZAG01000593-OZAG01000593.1-human-gut-metagenome-genome-assembly--contig:-NODE-593-length-18269-cov-9.862139_pt1 | contig 18269 bp, 10 predicted proteins | sample MGYA00243300_ERZ653497 | MGnify/ENA primary metagenome ERZ653497 (study PRJEB26926, sample SAMN06164955) | human gut metagenome | biome: ENVO:00009003; feature: ENVO:2100002; material: ENVO:00002003...
TGTTCATCCTGTGGTTCTGCTGGTTCGGCTTCAACGGCGGCTCTTCCCTGAGCCTGTCCACCGACGCTTCCATGACCATGACCGGTCTGGTCTGCTTCAACACCAACCTGGCCGCTGCGGTGGCCACCTGCGTGACCATGATCTTTACCTGGGTGCGCTACGGCAAGCCCGATGTCTCCATGACCCTGAACGGTTCTCTGGCCGGTCTGGTGGCCATCACCGCCGGATGCGACACCGTTTCGCCCTTTGGCGCATTTTTCATCGGCTTTGTGGCTGGTTTCCTGGTGGTGCTGAGCGTCGAGTTCTTCGACAATATCGCCAAGGTGGATGACCCCGTCGGTGCGGTCTCCGTTCATTTTGCAAACGGCGTGTGGGGCACCATTGCGGTGGGCCTGTTCTCCACCGGTGCCAACACCGAGCATGCCGGCCTGTTCTACGGCGGCGGCCTTGCCCAGCTGGGCACCCAGCTGCTGGGCCTCATCACGGTGGACGCCTACGTTGTCATCGTGATGTTCATCATCTTCAAGATCATTGACAAGACCATCGGCCTGCGCGTCCCCGCGGAGGTGGAGATCGACGGCCTGGACATCCACGAGCACGGCCTGGCTTCCGCTTACGCCGGTTTTGCCATCTCCGACGCCAACGCCGCTGCTATGGTGCCCAACGAGAACACCGACCTGGGTGAAGACGACGTGACCAGGGCCAGCGACCGCCAGATCAGCGCCGCCGTTCCGGTGGTGCGGGAGCCTGTGATCCAGGATGGCGTGTACGACACCGGCATGCACAAGGTGTCCATCATCGCAAAGCTGTCCAAGTTTGACCAGCTCAAGACCGCCCTCAACGATCTGGGCGTCACCGGCATGACCGTGACCCAGGTGATGGGCTGCGGCCTGCAGAAGGGCACCACCGAAAAGTATCGCGGCGTGCCTGTGGACAGCACCCTGCTGCCCAAGATCAAGGTGGAGGTCATCGTGTCCAAGATCAGTGTGGATTCGGTGGTGGAAGCTGCCAAGAAGGCGCTGTACACCGGCCACATCGGCGATGGCAAGATCTTTGTCTACAACGTGACCCGCGTGGTCAAGATCCGCACCGGCGAGGAAGACTACGCCGCGCTGCAGGACGTGGAGTAATGCTCCACAAGTTTCTCCGCTGTTCCCGCTGCGGCGGCAGCCCGGCTGCCCGACACAGTCCCCGCCGCCCGGCGTGACAGATAGATCGTTCTCCTTTTTCCTTTTTCCTTTTTTCGTTCGAGTCACCAGTAAGTCGAAAGCCCCGCTCCTGCGCACAAGGGAGCGGGGCTTTTGCTGTGAAAAAAAGTGCCCCGGAAACGCCTGTCTGCGTTTCCGGGGCACTTATCATTTACACCTTACAGGCTGCGGGTGCGGATCTCGGTGGTGACCTTGGCGATGAAGTCCTCAAGGCTCATCTCGGTGGTCTCGCCCTTGCGGTCGCGCACGGAGATGTTGCCGGCCTCGGCTTCCTTGGCGCCCAGCACCAGCATATAGGGCACGCGGTCCACCTGCTGTGCAGCACGGATCTTGTAGCCGATCTTCTGATTGTCGTCATCCAGCACAACGCGGATACCGGCGTCAGACAGCTTCTCGGTCACGTCCTGTGCGTACTCCAGCGTCTTTTCGGACACGGGCAGCACCTTGACCTGCGTGGGAGCCAGCCAGGTGGGGAACTTGCCCTTGGTCTCCTCGATCAGGTAGGCCATGAAGCGGTCCAGAGAGCCCAGAATTGCGCGGTGCAGCACCACAGGGGTCTTTTCGGAGCCGTCCTTGTCCACATAGGTCAGGTGGAACTTTGCGGGCAGGCAGAAGTCCAGCTGGCAGGTGGACAGGGTATACTCAGCACCCACGGCGGGCTTCACGTTCACGTCCAGCTTCGGGCCGTAGAAGGCAGCCTCGCCGATCTCCTCGGTGAAGTGGATGCCCAGCTCGGTCAGCACTTCGCGCAGGGCCTGCTCTGCATGGTTCCACATGGCATCATCGTCGTGGTACTTCTTCTTATCGGCGGGATCACGCAGGCTCAGCACGCAGCGGTAATCGGTGATGTTGAAGTCCTTGTACACCTCAAAGATCAGGTTGCACACGTCTGCGACCTCGCTCTTGATCTGCTCCGGGGTGCAGAACAGGTGGGCGTCGTTCTGGCAGAAGTGACGGCCGCGCTCGATGCCCTTCAGGGTGCCGGAGGACTCGTAACGGAAATCGTGGGCGATCTCGCCGATGCGCATGGGCAGGTCACGGTAGGAGTGGGGACGATTTGCGTAGATCATCATGTGGTGGGGGCAGTTCATCGGGCGCAGCACATAGCTCTCGCCCTCCATCTCCATGGCGGGGAACATGTTCTCACGGTAGTGATCCCAGTGACCGGAGGTCTTATACAGGTTCACAGTGCCGATGCAGGGAGTCATAACGTGCAGGTAGCCGCGTGCACGCTCCTTCTCCTTGATATAGTTCTCCAGCTCCTGCCAGACGGTGTAGCCTGCGGGCAGGAACATGGGCAGGCCGCGGCCCACCAGGTCATCGGTCATGAACAGGCCCATCTCCTTGCCGATCTTGCGGTGATCGCGCTCACGGGCCTCCTGCTGCTCCTTCTCCCAGGCGTCCAGCTCCTCCTGATTGTGGAAAGCCACGCCGTTGATACGGGTCAGCATCTTGTTTTCCTTGTCGTTCTTCCAGTATGCGCCGGACTGCTGGGTGATCTTGAAAGCCTTCAGTGCCTTGGTGTAGGTCAGATGGGGTCCGATGCACATATCCACGTACTCGCCCTGCTGGAAGAAGCTGAACTCGGTCTCATCGGCCAGATCTGCCATGTGCTCGATCTTGTAGTTCTCCTTGCGCTCTTCCATCAGCTTCACGGCCTCGGCGCGGGGCAGGATGAAGGGCTTGATGGGCAGGTTTTCCTTGACGATCTTGCGCATCTCTTTTTCGATGTTAGCCAGGTCCTCGTCGCTCAGCTTCTGGTCGCCCAGATCGACGTCGTAGTAGAAGCCGTTCTCGGTGGCAGGGCCGAAGGCAAAATCAGCCTGCGGATACAGGCGCTTGATGGCCTGTGCCATAACGTGAGCAGCGGTGTGACGGATAACGTGCAGTTCCTGATCCTGCGGGCACTCGTCCACATGACCGTCCTTGTAGATGATCTTCATAGTAGATTCTCCTTTGACAATGTGGTGTTGAACAAAAATAAAAAGCGCTTCACCCCGTAAAACTCACGGGATGAAGCGCCGATCAAATGTCTGCGTTCCACGGTTCCACCCGAATTGCGCGCTCCCCGGCGGGGAAACGCGCCCCTCGCAGTGCTGTAACGGGCACGCCCGGCAGAGGTTCGCCTCTGCACTCTGCGGTGGTAGAAGCCGGGGTCATGGCAGGCTGCTTGCAGCACCCGGAAACCCGGGGCAGCCCTCTCTGCGGCATGAAAAGCGGGGCTTCAGTTTGTCCGCATCAATGTTTTGGACAGGATGAAACTACGCTGATTGTAGCACGCCGGAACAAAAAAATCAAGGGATAGCGGCAGAAATATACTTTTTTATGCGCCCTGCTTCTCCACGCTGCGCACAGCCAGCGCCTTGGCGGGCTTCATCAGCAGCACGCAGACACCGTTAAAGAGCACAGAGCCCACGATGAAGGTGATAAAGAACTGCGGCAGATGGGCGGTCAGGGCGGGGATATCGATGCAGGCCACGGTCAGGTAGGCAAAGCCCACGTTGTTCAGCACCTTGGGTGCGTAGGGGTGCAGGATGATGAGGATGAACAGCACCACGGCCAGCGGCAGGATAAAGCCGAGGAAATCGCCCAGAACAGGGGTCAGGGCACTGATGGACAGCAGCGCCGCCACGGTGAGCACCAGACCCACAAGGCCGCCCAGCTCCACAGTGACAAGGCGATCCTTCACATCGCCCTCCAGCGTGAACATCATGATGTTGCTCAGGAAGATCAGCCAGCTGTACTCCATGCCGGTCAGGTGGATGACGGCATTTGCAATCAGGATCCAGACCAGCAGCATCAGGCGGAAGTAAAGCAGAAAGCGCTTGGTTACGGTCTCGTTCATAGGGGTGTCCTCTCTTTCTCGTCTGTATTGACAAGTGTTTCTTTTCAATTATTCGGATATTTTGGCAAGCAACACTTGCATTAAACAAGACGAGTATACAATACTTTCCAGAAAAAGACAATAGTTTGGCAACTAAAAATTGCACTATACGTAAATTGGGTATGGCAGGGGAGTCGGGGATGCAGACCGAAGGGATACTTACCTGAGAGGGTTCTGTTCCTCGTCAAAACCGCAAAACTGTATTTTCTACAAGTACAGTTTTCAAGGCAATTTTGCAAAAGGTTACAAAAAACGTGATTTGAGGCGTCAAAATGCCTGAAAACACTTCCTCTTTTTTGCCGTATATGCTATAATGACAACTGTTCTCGCACAAGAAACAGGAAAATGTACGCACTAGGCGTACAGCGTAAGAGGAGTGTTACGATATGAAAACCTTGAAAGCGGTTGTAGCAAAATACAACCAGACTAGCCTGATCCTGCGCATCCTGATCGGCCTGGCAGTCGGTTCGGTGCTGGCGCTTGTTGCGCCGGGCGCGGGTTGGGTCGGCGAGCTGGGCAGCCTGTTCGTCGGTGCGCTGAAGGGCATTGCCCCGGTGCTGGTGTTCGTCATTGTGGCAAGCGCGCTGGCACAGGGCTCGTCCAAGCTGGACCGCCGCTTTGGCACCGTGATCTGGCTGTATATGCTCACCACCTTTCTGGCAGCGGCCATTGCGGTCATCACCAGCTTTATGTTCCCGGTCACGGTGGTACTGGCCGATGCGGCACAGTCCGACGTGATCCCGCAGGGCTTGGGCGAGGTGCTGAGCACCCTGCTGACCAACTTTGTGGCCAACCCCGTCAGCGCCCTGATGAACGGCAACTACATCGGCATCCTGTTCTGGGCCTGTATGTTCGGCATTGCCATGAAGAACATCGGCGCAGAGAGCACCAAGGTCTTTCTGGCAAACACCGCCGATGCCGTTTCTCAGATCGTGCGCTGGATCATCAATCTGGCACCCTTCGGCATCATGGGTCTGGTGTACACCAACGTTTCCGGCAACGGTCTGGCCATCTTTACCCAGTACGGCAAGCTGCTGGCGCTGCTGGTGGGCACCATGCTGTTCATGGCGCTGATTGTTTCCCCCTTTATCATGTTCATCTACCTGCGCCGCAACCCATACCCGCTGGTATTCCGCTGCTTGAAGGAATCCGGCCTGACCGCCTTTTTCACCCGCAGCTCTGCCGCCAACATCCCTGTGAATATGTCCCTGTGTGAAAAGCTGGGTCTGGACAAGGATATGTATTCCGTGTCCATCCCGCTGGGCGCTACCATCAACATGGACGGTGCCGCCATCACCATTACCATCATGACGCTGGCAGCGGCCAATACGCTGGGCATTCAGGTGTCCCTGCCCGCCGCCATCGTGCTGAGCGCCATGAGCGCTTTGGGTGCCTGCGGCGCTTCCGGCGTGGCTGGCGGCTCCCTGCTGCTGATCCCCATGGCCTGCTCGCTGTTTGGCATCTCCAACGACATCGCCATGCAGATGGTGGGCGTAGGCTTCATCATCGGCGTGGTGCAGGACTCGGTGGAGACCGCGCTGAACTCTGCCGGTGACGTGGAATTTGCCGCCACCGCCGAGTATCACCAGTGGCTCAAGGAGGGCAAGCCCCTGCCGGCTTTCCTGAAGGGCTGATAACCTTTACAACATAAGCAAAGCAGCCGCTGCACGAGAAAGTGCGGCGGCTGCTTTGTTGTTGTAGTGAAATTTACCCAAACAGAACCACGGCGTAGCTTACGCCGTCCTTTACCACATAGGCAACGCCAAGTTTGGTCTTGCCCTTTGCGGCTTTGGTCATAGTTTCGGTCACGGTGCCGTCCTTCGGCAGAACAAAGCGGATGTAGTCTTTTCTGGAATCCAGATCTGTATCAATGCCAAAGCCCGGAACAAAATTATTTTCGCCATAAATGCCCATGCTCATGCTTTCAAATGCAGTGGCATAGTTGTTCTGCAACAGGTTGGTTTTGGTGACATCGTTGGCATTTCCAACGCGGTAAAGCTCGGTCTTATTGGTATTGGTGGAGCAAGACACCGAGGTGCTGGCGACCCAGTTCGCAATGCTGTAAGCTTTTTCGCTCAGGTCCTCGTTGTAAGTCATTTCCACGTTGTATGTCATTTTGAATTTATCGCACAGCGCCTTTGCGCTTTCGGCGTCCGAGCGCTTGGGGCTCATCGGTGCGCCAACGCTGGCATCGCAGGCGGTGAACACGGTCAGCGCCATCAGGCCGACCAGCAGGCAGGCCAGTAATTTCTTCCAGTTTTTCATAGAACGATGCTCCTTTCCGTTCCGGGGTCGTTACGGGTCTGCGTCCGCACGGACGCAGTTCTTTTTGCTTTCTTCTGCATCCATGATACCTTTTTTTAACAGGAATTGCAATCGTTTTGGCGCAAAAAAACAGGCTGCCGTGCAAAAAACACGGCAGCCTGCGGAAAAGCTTTATTTTGCGTACTCCACAGCGCGGCTCTCGCGGATGACGTTGACCTTGATCTGGCCGGGGTAATCCAGCGTATCCTCGATCTTTTTGGCGATAGCGCGTGCCAGCAGGATGACCTGATCATCGCTGATGACGTCGGGCTTGACCAGAATGCGCACCTCGCGGCCTGCCTGTACGGCAAAGGCCTGCTCCACGCCCTCGAAGCTGGAGGAGATCTCCTCCAGATTTTCCAGACGCTTGACGTAGCTTTCCACGTTCTCGCGGCGGGCACCCGGGCGGGCGGCGCTGATGGCGTCGGCAGCCTGAATGATGAAGGCCAGCGGGGTCTTGGGCTCCACGTCGCCGTGGTGTGCCTCAATGGCGTGGATGATCTGGGTGTTCTCCTTGTACTTGCGGCAGATGTCCACGCCGATCTGGACGTGGCTGCCCTCGATCTCGTGATCCAGTGCCTTGCCGATATCATGCAGCAGACCGGCGCGGCGTGCCATGGTAATGTTCACGCCCATCTCGCCTGCCAGCAGACCGGCCACCCAAGCCACTTCCATGCTGTGGGTCAGGGCGTTCTGGCCAAAGCTGGTGCGGTACTTCAGCCGGCCGATCAGCTTGATCAGGTCGGGGTGCAGGCCGTGGATGCCCAGCTCCATCACCGCACGCTCGCCCTCGCGCTTCATCTGCAGTTCCAGATCGTGGCGGCACTTTTCCACCGTCTCCTCGATGCGAGCGGGGTGGATACGGCCATCGCCGATCAGGCGCTCCAGCGTCATGCGGGCCACCTCGCGGCGGGTCTGGTCGAAGGAGGACAGGGTAATGGCCTCCGGGGTATCGTCGATGATCAGATCCACGCCGGTAGCGGTCTCCAGTGCGCGGATGTTGCGGCCCTCGCGGCCGATGATGCGGCCCTTCATCTCATCGCTGGGCAGCGGCACCACACTGACGGTGGTCTCGCTGCAATGGTCGGCAGCACAGCGGCTGACGGCCTGTCCGATGAGGTTGCGGGCGATGTTATCGCAGTTTTCCTTCAGGTCGGTCTCGTAGGCGGCAACGCGCACGGCCTTTTCGTGGGTCAGCTCCTCGTCCACCTTATGCAGCAGCACCTCGCGGGCGTCCTCCTGGCTCAGACCGGCCAGCGTTTCCAGACGCTCCATCTCCTTGGCGCGCAGAGCGTCGATCTCTGCCAGACGCTCCTCGGCCTCGGCAGCGCGCTTTTTCAGCTCTTCTTCCTTCTTTTCCAGCGCCTCGGTCTTGCGGTCCAGCGCTGTCTCCTTCTGGTCGATGCGGTTCTCCTGACGACTGATCTCCGCACGGCGCTGCTTGATCTCCTTGTCGGCCTCTGCCTTCTGGGCATCGACCTCGGCTTTCAGACGGAAAGCCTCGTCCTTTGCTTCCAGAACCGCTTCCTTGCGCTTCTGGTCGGCGGTCTTGATCGCCTCGTTCACCAGCCGGGTAGCCTCGGCCTCGGCGCTGCCGATCTGGGCTTCGGCGGTCTTTTTACGGTTGTTGTAACCAATAAAATAGCCCGCAGCCACGCCGACAACAGCAACGATCAAGGCCACGATCACTCCGATCGCGGTCATTGCGTTCACTCTCCTTTGTTTCAATTCAATGCAAAATTAAAAGCAGGAGACGCTGCGCAGCAGGACACGGGCAATGATATAGAAAGAGCTTTCAATGCAAAAAGTGACACCAAAACCATACGCACCACCCAAAACCGGCGGCACGGGCAAAAGCATACGGCTTTTCTCTTTACGGTTCCATTTTATATCAAACAGGCACGCTTTGCCTGAAACGGGTACAGGGGTCACACAGAAACCTGCGTACAGCGTCTTTGATTCCATACTACTAAATATAGTACGAAACATTTGCCCGCTTGTCAAGAGGAAAACCCTGCCCGCAGAACATTTTGTGCAGAAAAACAAAAATAAGATGACTGAGAGGGTTCTCTCCCCAAACCAAAAAGGCTGCCCCGGAGAACGGAGCAGCCCTTCCGGTTTATGATGAAGAGAAGAAAATGAAGGAGAATAGCTTATTATTTGGCGGCTTTTTCGCCCTCCGGGAAGATGATCTTATTCACAAAGAAGAAGATGACCATGGAGATGCCGCCGTTGAGCACGGTGGTGCCGATGTTGTAGATGAAGTCCGGTACCAGCAGCCCTGCCACTGCCACCCAGATGCAGTTGATGGAGTTGACGATGCAGGTAATGATGCAGAAGGCCAGCACATACCAGCCGATCTGTTTTGCCAGATTGCCCTTGCTGCGGAACACAAAATTGCGCTGGATGGGGAAGTTGATGCACTCGCCGATGACCATGGCGATCATGTAGGCGCAGAAGTAGGGCAGACCGCCGTGGGCGGCATCGTAGCCGAGGATGTTCCACTTGAAGGTCTCGCCGAACAGGGTGATGTCAATGCCCGGCCAGCCGAAATCCACCACCGGCAGGCTTGCAAAGGCCTTGGGCAGAAATTGCAGCAGCAGGTACTTGAACACCGTGATGAGGTTGGACACAATGACGAACAGGCCGCCCTCGCGCACCCACTTGGCAGCGGCGGGGTGCTTTGCCGCGAAGTTATTCCAGAAATTCATAGCCTGCTTCCTTTCAGCTGTTTTTCAAGCGCTCTTCCATGCGGCTGTTCAGCACGAGGTTTTTCACGGCCTCCACGATCACCCGCACAAGGCCGATGATCCAGAAGCCCTGCAGCTCCATCACGATGCCGTCCACCATGCCCATGCTGATGGCGCCGTTGGTCATTTTGGCCAGCGCACGCAGAGGCATATTGTACTGGAACAGGATGTTCAGGTCGGGCTTGCCCTTTTTGATGCTGCGGCGCAGCAGGGCACCCAGCACGGCAGCCGCCAGCCAGCCGATGGGGCTGCGTCCGTGTCCCATCTCGCCCAGCGTCATGTTGCGGTCGATGTGCACCTTGTTCTCCGGGATAGCATGCCCCAGCAGCGCCTCAAACTCCGCGTCCGGCACCTTCTGCACCTGTGCGGTGCGGTAATGCTCCAGATTTTTGCCCGCGTAGGGGTCTGGTGCGCCGGTGCCCGCCACCGTGACAGCGGCAGTCAGACGGATATCGGCGCTGGAAGCGCCCACCAGCAGCTGATAGCTGCCGCCCTCCACCTCCCAGCGGTCGGTCTTGACATTCCAGTAGCGGAACGCCTTATCGTCCAGCAGGATGGTGACGGTCTTGCTCTCTCCGGCTTCCAGCTGCACCTTGGTAAAGCCCTTCAGCTCCTTGACGGGGCGGAAAACTTTTGCATCCGGCTTTGCCACATACAGCTGCACCACCTCGGCACCGGCACAGCTGCCGGTGTTGGTGACAGTCAGGGTCACGCCCTTTTCGTCTGCCTTCAGGTCACTGTACGCAAAGCTGGTGTAGCTCAGGCCGTAGCCGAAGGGGAAGGCGGTGGGCACACCGGCGGTGTCGTAGTAGCGGTAGCCTACATACAGACCCTCGCGGTACTCCACAGTGGGGCCGTCGCCGCCGAAATGCTCCTTTGCGGGGGTGTCGGCGTAGCTGCGCGCCCAAGTCTCAGCCAGCTTACCGCAGGGGTTCTGCGCGCCGGTGAGCACCTCGACCAGTGCGCCCGCACCGGCCTGACCGCCCAGACAGCCGTAGACCAGCGCCTTGCAGTCCTTGACCCAATCGCTTTCCAGCGAGGAGCCTGCGCTCAGCAGCACCACCACGTTGGGGTTTGCCGCCGCCACAGCCGCCAGCAGTTCCAGCTGGTTTTCTGCCAGCTTCATGTCGGCGCGGTCGATGCCCTCGCTCTCCTTGATCTCGTCCAGACCCATGCACAGCAGCACCACATCGGCGTTCTTTGCCAGCAGCACCGCCTCGGCTTTCAGTGCCTCATCGGGCTTGCCCTGCCGGTCAAAGCCCTTGGCGTAGCCGACGCTGTTCAGGCCGCTTTCGGCAAGGCAGTCCAGAAAGGAATCCACCTTGATGGAGTTGACGGCGCTGGAGCCTGCACCCTGATAGCGGGGTGTCTGGGCAAAGTCGCCGATGACCGCCACCTTCTCCCCCTTTGCAAGGGGCAGCAGGCTGTTTTCGTTCTTCAGCAGCACGATACTCTGGGCAGCAGCCCGGCGTGCCAGCGCATGGTGGGCGTCGGCATCGAACTTGCCGGGTGCGGCGTCCACCGCCGCTTTGGTGGTGAACACCAGTTCCAGCAGTTCCTCCAGCCGGGCGTCCACGTCTGCCTCGGTGATCTTGCCGGTCTGCACTGCTTTCATCAGCTCCCGGATGGCGTCCCCGCCGGGGGCGGGCATTTCCAGCGTAGAGCCGTTCTTTACGCCAAGGGCGTGGTCGTTGCTGCCGCCCCAGTCGGTGACCACTGCGCCGTCAAAGCCCCAGTCCCTGCGCAGGATCTCCATGAGCAGGTGGGCGTTCTCGTTGGCGTAGGTGCCGTTGACAAGGTTATAGGCGGACATGATGGTCTTGGGCTGCGCCTCCTTGACCACCATCTCGAAGCCGGTCAGGTAAATTTCCCGCAGGGTGCGCTCGTCCACGATGGAATCCGAGGCCATGCGGCGCAGCTCCTGACTGTTCACGGCAAAGTGCTTGGGGCAGGCGGCAATGCCGTTTTTCTGGATGCCGCGAACGTAGGCCGCCGCCATCTTACCGGCAAGGTAGGGATCCTCCGAGAAATACTCGAAGTTGCGGCCGCACAGGGGACTGCGCTTGATGTTCAGACCGGGGCCCAGCAGCACCGACACGCCCTGTGCCGCTGCTTCTTCGCCCATGGCTGCGCCCACAGCCTCGCCAAGCGCCGGGTCCCAGCTGTTGGCCACGGTGGCCGAGGTGGGGAAGCAGGTGGCGGGCACACTGGGGTTCAGGCCCAGATGGTCAGCCGCACCGGCCTGCTTACGCACGCCGTTGGGGCCGTCCGACAGGGTAATGGCCGGGATGCCCTTGCCCGGCAGCGCCCGGGTGGTGAACACCGTGCCGCCGCTCAGCAGGGCGCATTTTTGTTCCAGGCTCAGTGTTTGAATGATGTCTGCGTGTTTCATAGCTTGGCTCCTGACGATGAACAAAGAAAAGGGGCGGGCGGATACCCGCCGCCCCCTTGCGTGTTAGAATTTATCCGTTAGGCGTTGATGTTTTTGGATGGCTTATAATTTTCAGGGTGCATCTGCTCGTCCTTATTGCGGCGGACCATCCAGTAAATGCAGCCCACTGCCAAAACTGCGACAACGGCATCCAGCGTGTACATCCACTTCATCCAGAGCGGCGTGATATTGACCAGCTTAGAAGTCTCAGACAGACCGTTCATAGCGACACTGTGGCTGACCGTATAGCAGATATCGTGCGCGGCGTTCCGCAGATAGGTCATGATCTGCGGGTCATTCTTATAATCTCCCAGATCAAAAGAAGTTTCGTTGGTGTTCATCCACATATCGGTACCAGCCTGCAAGCCAGCCTTGATATCCATATAATCCGGCAGACCAGCAAAGTCCGTGATCACGATGCCATGGAAGCCCCACTCGTTCCGCAGAACATCCGTCAGGAGTTCATAGTTTGCACCGCACCATTTCGTGCCGATGCGGTTGAATGCGTTCATCACGCCCAGCGTTTCACCGCTCTTGACACTCTCTTCAAACGGTGCGAGGTACAGCTCACGCAGTGCCTGTTCGTTCAGGAATGCGGAAATGCCGTCCTTCGAACCCTTGATGTTCATGTTTTCATCGATCACACCCTCGGTATCGTTGACTGCAAAGTGCTTGATGTAGCAGAACAGGCCCTTGCTCTGAGCGCCTTCCACCGTGGAAGCACCCATCTTACCGCTGATGAAACCATCCTCCGCGTAATACTCGAAGTTACGGCCGCTGTACGGAGTTCGATGGATATTCATAGCCGGTGCATACCAGCCCTGAATTCCTGCGAACATTGCATCATTGCCAACCGCAACACCCATCTCATAGGCCAGATCCGTATTCCATGTGGAACCAATCACAACTTCCGTGGGATATGCCATTCCCTGCGTACCACCGATCAGCGTTGCAGAGATACCGGCAGGGCCATCCTTTTCCTTGGTGGCGGGCTTCAGGATATAGTTCAGGCTCGGCGTACCATAGCCGCCCATGCGGACCATGTAAGCCAGATCATCGGCAGATATCACATTCAGGATGTCGTTCCACGAATCATCATCGAACATCGTATCACGGTAATGCGCAAGCGTCAGATTTTCCGTGTTCTCCTCACCCGTGACAGGCATCGTATAGGCATCCTTGTCCTCCGTATACTGGGGATACAGTGCATCAATGATCTCCTGCGGGAAAGTAATGTACTTTTCGCCGGTGGTCTCGTCCACGCGCGTGCAGAATGCAGTCGGGAACGTGCCGACCCAGTCATTACGGGTCAGGTACTTGGTATCAGAATATTCGTCGTAATTTGCAATGTTGGCGTAATCGAACTTATTGGAGATTTCCGTACCCGTGGTGCTGTCCACAGCATACGTCTTGGTATCCAGAGCGGCATTGTTCCACTCTGCGGTCATCGTGCTGTCGCCTTCTGCGGTCATGCCATCCGCAACCGTCTTGCCCTTTGCGGCTAGAATGTTGTTCAGGGCATCATGTGCATCATGGCCCACTGCAAAGTAGTAATCGCCTGCATCCAGAATATAGGTCTTTGCATTGGTATAGTCATAGGACTTCAGGCTTTCCTTGTCCACCTGAATCTCCACGACCTGAGATTCGCCCGGCTTCAGCACGTCCGTCTTTGCGAAACCAACCAGCTCCACAGAGGCTTTTTCCACATTGTTCTCGCGGTCATAATCGGTATACGGAGACTGTGCATAAAGCTGAACGACCTCCTTTCCGGAGTAAGTATCGCCAGTATTGGTAACTTTCACTTTTGCGGTGAAGGTATCCCCGTTCTGGGTCAGAGAGAAATCGCTGTAATCAAAGGTGGTATAGCTCAGACCGTAGCCAAAGGGATAGATGACTTCGCTTGCATAGTCGTAATCGCCCGCGTTACCCTGACCCAGAACCACATCTTCGTAACGGGTCTCGTAGTAGCGGTAGCCGACATAGATGCCTTCCTCGTACACAATGTACTGGTCGGATTCATTGGAGAAGCCGTTCTCGATCCAGAAGTTTGTGCCGGCATTCTGTGCGGCGGGAGAGCTGTTGGCATCTGCGGCATAAGTATCCACCAAACGACCGGAAGGAACCACATCGCCAACCAGTGCGTCAGCAATGGCATACAGACCCGTTTGACCGACACCGCCGGCCCAGATCGCCGCCTTGATGTTAGGATACTGGCTCAGCCAGCCCAGCTCCATGGCATTATTGGCATTCAGCACAACCACCACATCATCAAACTGGTCATTGACCGCCTTCAGCATATCCGCCTCTTCGGTGCTCAGTTCCAGATAGTTGCCGGAGTTGTCCGCAACGCCTGCGGTCTCTGCAAAATTCACAGCAGTCAGGTCGGAACCTTCGCCGCCAGAACGAGAGATCACAACGATCGCGGCATCGCTGTACTCATCAAAAGAGGACTGCGCCGCAGATGCAACATCTGCCCAAGGCACTTCATTGATCGAAAACTTACCGCCGCGCCAGTTCGGTGCACTACGCTGATATCCGTCCTCACTCTTCTTGGTGTAGAAATCCCACAGGGTCGGATTCACACTCAGTCCGGACTTTTCCAACGCCGTCTTGAGCGTCGGTGCCGTGGAAGTATCCACAGAACCGGAACCGGCACCACCATAGACGATGTTCACAGACGAAACCGAGAACACGCTGACTTTGTCACCTTTATTCAGCGGCAGACCGCCGTTGTTTTCCAAAAGCACGAGGCCCTCGCTCTCGATATTCTGAGCGACCTGACCATTGTGCTCATTCAGTTCTTCTTCACTGCTGAAATCGCACGGGAAGTAGTTGCTGTCTACATCCTCTCCGGTTTCAACGATTTTAAACGTATCGTGGTTAAAGTGCGTGGAAATCAGTCCACGGTACGAATACGCAGCAACATTGCCAACGATCAGTGCCGCAAGAACCACCGCCATGACGGGAATCGTGATTCTCCGAAACGTCTTGTTGGACATCCGTTTCTTCTTCATCCGTAGTGTCCTCCTACTTCTTTCAAGTCAAATAATCTGATTTTGGATGCGGCCGCATCTCTGACGATGGTTATAGTATAGCATATTCATTTTCTTTTCACATGTTTCCAGCATAACCTGTCATTTCAACTGCACAATTTGCAAAAGTTACAATAAGGTTTCAAATTTTATTGTGCTAATACACAAATATTGCAACATTGTATTTGTGCACCCTGCCAGACAAAAAAACGGCAGGGGATACCTGCCGTAAAAATATTATTGCTTTTGGGGCAGCGGAAATAAGATCCGCAGGGTGCACCAGTTGTTTTCCCAGTGCATCGTCATGCTGCCGCCGTGCTGCCCGACGGTGGTGCGGACGCTTTTCAGGTCCGACCCCTGCTGCGGCAGACCGTCCGCATCCAGTGCGGGGGCGGCCTCTGTATAATGCTCGAACCGCAGCATGGCAAAGCCGCCCTGACTGTACACCGCCACCTTGATGAGCCGCTTTTCGGGGTCCGGCTCGGCGCGCACGGCGGCAATGGCGTTGTCCAGCGCCACGCCCACGATGGTGCACAGCTCCCGGATGGTGAGAAAGCCCAGCATCCTGCCGTCCGCCACGCTGGTGATGGTGATATTCTCCTGCTGGCATTCCATGGTCTTGGCGGTGAGCAGGGTATCCAGCACCGGGTTGCCGGTCTTGTTCTCGGCCTCGTACTGGCGGATATTCTGCTCCATGGCGGCAATGGCAGCGTTCTGCTTGGTCTGGTCCTGCTCCTCCCGGATGCGGGCAAGCTGGACTTTCAGCTCATGGTACCGCCGGTTGATGAGGTTGATGCCCTCCTTGCTGCGCTTGTACTGCTCGTACTGGCGGTGCAGTACCTCGTCCATGGCGGCAAGCTCGCTGTGCAAAGCGTTCTCCTGCAGCTGCTCGTGCTGCACAGATAAGATCAGCACGCCGGAAAAATCCACCAGAGTGCGGATGGAAAAAATGCTCATGTTGATCTCGCTGCCGGGCAGAAAGCCCAGATTGCTTACCGCAAAGGCAGTCAGCGCCAGCATGACCGCCGTCAGGGCGGCGCTGCCGCCGATCTGTAAGTGCCCGGCGGGCTGGGGACGGCGGTACTGCAGATAGCACATGATGCCGAACAGCGTCCCATACACCAGTGCCAGCAACAGCAAAGAAAGCGGCTCCCATGGGCCGCGGGCGGGCCAGAGGGCGCAGTGCAGCTGCCACTCCACGCTGGCGGCAAGCTCTGCCAGAATAAACGCCCGTGCGCAGTGATACCCGGCTTCCAGCAGAGTGATGTTCCACATGCCCCATAGATATAGGTAGGAAAACCCGATGGCCGCTGCCATGCAGGGGATCCAGAGCCCGCCGGGCACATCGCCCGTCAGCCCCAGAAAGGCCGACAGCACCGCCGCCCACAGCAGGGTGACACCCCCGGTGACCGCTCTGGAAAAGCGGGGCGCAAGCGCCGGGGTGAACAGCAGCACCGCAAGACACTCGGCAAGGGCGGTGTACAGCCGGGGGATATCCGGCAGCGCGGTCATGAGCCTTCACCTCCGATGTAATCGGTCAGTGCGGCAAGAAAAGCCTTACGCTTGGGGCGGCTGACCTGCAGCTCGCAGGGGCCCACCTGCACGGTGCTCTGCCGCAGCTCCCGCACCTGTGCCAGATTGACAAGATAGCCGCTGTTGCAGCGGGCAAAGGGGCAGTCTGCCAGCTTTTCCTCAAAGGCCTTGAGGGTGCCGGGGGCGGAAAAATCGCCCTCATCGGTATAAAAATGCACCCGGTGCCCCTCGCTTTCCAGATAATAGATGCTTGCGGTGTCCAGCCGGCGCAGCCCGCCCTCCACCGGCACGGTCAGGTAGTGCTTTGCCCGCTTTTCCAGCCGGGCAACCGCCTTGAGCAGCTGCTGCGAAAAGGCAAAGTAGGGCACCGGCTTCAGCACATAGTCCAGCGCTCCCACCGAGTAGCCCCGGATGGCGTACTGCGCCATATTGGTGATGAAGATCAGGATGACGTCTGCATCCATCTGCCGGATGCGCTCGGCCGTGGTCATGCCGTCCAGATGCTTCATCTCCACATCCAGAAAAATAATGTCGTAGACCGCGCGGTAATCCTCCAGAATATCCACGCCGTCCGCAAAGACCGTCACTTCAAACTCTGTCCCGTACTGCCGGGTATACCGCCGGACATACTCCTGCAATACCCCCTGTACCTCCGCGTCGTCCTCTACGATCGCCACCCGGATCATGACCGCACCTCCCTTACCACACCTTTGTGGAACTGTTACGGCTCTATTATAGCGCAATCCCGTCCGGTTTGCCAAGGGGCACTCCGCAACAAAGGGCAGGGCAGCCCACAGCTGACCACCGTGGACGTCAACCCCTACCAGCTGGGCATGGAGGCTGCCAGCCAGACCATCAACCACATCGAGAACCCGAACCTTCTGGCCACAAAGATCATCGTGCCGCACAAGCTCATCCCCCGGGAGAGCTGCTGCCCGCCGGAGGAGCAGCGCTAGGAAGTGCTTTTTCAGCAAGACAGTGTCCGCTTCCGGGAGCTGCCGCGCAGCGCTTGCTATCCTGCCCCCAGAGTAGACAGCGTAAAAAACGCTGCATCCTCCGGGGGTATTTTTATGCCCAAAAAGGCACAAAAGAATGCCCGCCCACCTGTGGAAAACCACGGTGGGCGGGCATTTTATGGTTTATCGTTTGCGCGCTGCAAAAGCGTTCAGAGGGCGGTGGGCTGGGGTACCAGCCGGAAGAGCATTACGGGCAGCTCGCTGTTTGCAAAATCCAGCGTAAGGATGATCGTTCCGCGCTCTGTTTCAAAAGGCATCTCCGTCTGTGTGCCGTCCGGGGCAATGCGCACAAGCGTTTTGCCTTCCAGCAATCCGGCGGGCAGCGCGAGCCTTACCCGACCGGTGGGCTGCGTCAGGCTGCCTGCGGTTTCAAAGGCCACACTCAGGTATTCCCCGTTCGTCCGTGCGGTCACATCCTCCGCAGAAAGACTGCCGCTGTTAGCCCACGCCGTTGCCGCTTCGATCATTTCCAGCTGCGCGGCGTTTTCTGCCTGCCCGCACACGGGGCAGAAGGTCAGCGTTTCGCCTTCCGCAGTGCGGAAAGTAAACTTCCGGCAATCCGTGCTGCCAGTGTGCGCGCAGCCCTGCCGCAGACAACTGGCGCTCTGAGAGCCGGTTCCGTTCGGGGACCATGCACCGAACTGGTGCCCCAGCTGATCGGTCGGGTCTGCGGTGTAGCTGTCTTTGCAGCGGCTGCAGGTAAAAACAGTATAGCCGTCTGCTTCACAGGTGGGGGCTACGGTAACAGCCTGATAATCATGGTTCAGCGCGGGCAGTTCTGTATAGGTGGTATGGTCGCAGCGGGAACAGGTTTCGTAAGCATTCCAGCCGATTTCCGTACAGGTAGGGGCTTTTGCTGCGTATTGCTTCAAATCATGATTCAGCGCGGGCAGCTCTTTGCGGGTGGTATAGTTGCAGCCGAAGCGGGAGCAGGCTTCGTAAGCATCCCAGCCGATTTCCGTACAGGTAGGGGCTTTTGCTGCGTGCTGCTCCAGATCATGATTCAGCGCGGGCAGCTCTTTGCGGGTGGTATAGTCGCAGCGGGAGCAGGTTTCGTAAGCATCCCAGCCGATTTCCGTACAGGTAGGGGCTTTTGCTGCGTGCTGCTCCA
>ENA-OZAG01000628-OZAG01000628.1-human-gut-metagenome-genome-assembly--contig:-NODE-628-length-17634-cov-5.796120_pt1 | contig 17634 bp, 18 predicted proteins | sample MGYA00243300_ERZ653497 | MGnify/ENA primary metagenome ERZ653497 (study PRJEB26926, sample SAMN06164955) | human gut metagenome | biome: ENVO:00009003; feature: ENVO:2100002; material: ENVO:00002003...
GAAGCGCATGACTGCTATGTAAGGAACGGTATTCTGTTTTAGGTCTACAAACTGGAATTGTTATCTATCTTTTTTTTGATACAGAACGCAATTAACAACAATACAAATTACCCACACAACAGCACTTGCAATATCAAGTACCGGGATAAGTGGACTGATTCTTTCTATTCCATAATTGAAATCAATCAAAATACGGATTATTGAAATGATTAAAGCTATTATAAACGCAATAATTGCGCACAATCTAACTTTCCTGCTCATAGGCACCTCCACAACTTACGCTTTGTATCACTGTTCTCTCTATTTTATCAGATATCACCTACAGTTTCCATAGCTTCATTGCTCAAAACACTCCATTCACAAACCATTTAGCTATGTAAAAGGGACGGCTTCTCAGCCGCCCCTCAGGTCAACACAGTCTTAATTAGACAGGTTCATCATCCGATTCCGCTTCGTAATCCTCGTTTACATCCACTTCTTCGTCCTCGTCACCGTCATCCTCCGGCAGCTGGAGCGCGTCTTCATCCTCATCGTGATAATCCGCATCAGGGTCCGGTTGATTTTTCTTAGATGCAGGCTTTACGCCCTTCATCTTGATATAGAGATAACCGCCGACACCGGCTGCACCAATCACAAACAGAAGCAGCATAATCATCGGAAGCGGAGACGCTTTCTTCTGCTCGCTCTCTGTTTTCTGCTCTTCCGGTGCAGGCTCCGTCTCCTGCGGCTTTTCGGTTTCCGCAGGTTCCGTGACTTCCGGTTTCTTCTCCTGATACTTGGCAGCTTCCTCTTCATCCATCAGCGCAAGCAGATCGGCCTCATCCACCATATTCAGAAAATGCACATTCTGGTTGCCGTCTTTATCGCGGTCGATGATCAGGTAGAAGGTGTTGCCCGCCTTTGTCACCAGTGTGATGAACTGCTGGCTGGATTTATCTTCTTCCTCACCGATATCGTCCACCAGCGTCATATTTCCTTCCGGAGTCAAAGCTGCACTGGATTTCGTCTCATCCTCGGATGACATTCCACTCTGCATCAGATCCAGAAACAGCTTCAGCGCATCTTCACTGAACATGCTGCTGTCTTTTGCGGAATCCGTGACATTCAGGTACTTTCCATGTGCATACCCGGTTTTGCCGTTGAAGTTCACCTTATACCAGTCACCGCATTTTTCGACAATCTCCACCGTATCGCCGGAATGCAGATATCCGATAATCTCCTGATCCATGCCGGGACCGGAACGAAAATGCAGACTGGTGATCCCCGGCACCACCGTACCAGTCTGCTTTTGGGACTTTTCGCTGCCGATATTGTATTCTTTGCCGCCCACCGTAACGATCAGGTTCCCATCCGCATCCGTAGAGACCTCATAGCCATCCGGCAGCACCTGCATGTCCGGGTCGATTTCGATGCTGTCGGTATTGTCCGTTTTCCCTGCATTTGCGCTTTCTGCTGCATCCGCTTCCTGCGCAGCGGTACTGACAGATGTGTTCTTCTGCACATCATCGCCCGTATAGGCAAACGCAGTAGTCGCAAAGGTTCCTGCCACCATCACGCTGGCAAGCAGCATTGCCATCATCTTTTTCATTCCATATCCTCCGTTTCTTTCTCATCCAGTTTCAGGTTCTCCGGGTTGGGAACCGCAGCCTGCGCCATCTGAATGATGACTGCCAGCTGTTCCGGGGTCAGGCTCTGGGCATGTACCATTTCACAGATTTCGCTGTTTTCCTGCTCGTGGTACTTTCTGTCCCATTCCTTTCTGCGCTCCTCCCACTCATCGCGTTTTCTGCGGGCTTTCTCCCGCTCCGCAGCAATCTTTTCCAGTTTCAAGCTCATATCGTTTCCTTTCCGGGCGAATAAACGCCCTGTTTTTATCGAATTCTTCCCATGCAGTAGTAGTGCTGCCGCCAGTAGCTCGTCTCAATGGAAGCATAGGAAATTGGTGAGCCACAGTGGATCATCATCCCGTTGCCGACATAAATGCCCACATGGGACGCTCCGCTGGTGTTGTAGGTTTTCTGGAAGAAGATCAGGTCTCCGGGCTTTGCTTCACTCTTCGGGATAATGTCGCATTTTCCCATCAGACCGTTGGCCGTCTGCCTGCCTACATTCCAGCCATTTCCGCAGTGGTTGATGACCCAGCTGACAAAGCCGGAACAGTCAAAACTGGTACTCGGCGAGCTGCCGCCCCAGACATAGGGATAACCGAGATATTTCTCTGCTTCGGTAATCATCTTCCGGAATTTTTCATCCGTCAGAGCTTCGCCCGGAATGTCGTAATCCTGATATTCTCCGCTGGAACCTGCGCCATCCGGCGTTGCAAAGGCAATGCCTGCAAACAGATCATCCCTATTGCCCCGGCACTCCAATGTGACTTCGTAGCGTTGCAGCTGGTCATCTGTAAGGCCGGAATTTCTGGCAACATAGTCCACACCCCGATTGAGCAGCGTTACATTGAGGATTTTATACTCATACTGTACCGTCACCTGATAGGTGTAGGTGTGCCCGGTTCCGGTGATTGGATTGTAGCGATAGCCCACACGGGTTTCTTTCCTTGTCCGGATTTCCACCTTTTCCTCCAACTTCAGCTCATACTGCGCTTCAAAAATACTCTGGAGCCGCGCCTGCACCTGGCTTCTCGTATAGTTTTCAAATTCTACGGTCAGCAGAGATGCAAGCTCATAGGGATTGTGACCAATCTCTGCCAGATTGTAGCGATACTCGTCATAGCCCGGATGGTCGGTTTCAATGCGGTCGATTTGTTTGCGAAGTTTATCTTCCAGCTTGGTATAATCCGTCTCCACGCCTTTCAAATCTTCATCTTCCGCTGTGTAGGAAGTCCCCAGCACCACATTGCCGCCGCCATTGATCAAGACAGAGCAGGACGATACCGACCCGGCAATCACCAAAACAAGCAGTCCCACGGCCGCGATACCGATGATGATATGCGAGTGGCTCTGCACAAACTGAAATGCCTTTTCCGTTATACTGACAGTACCCTGCGCAGCTTTGGCTGTGCCAGATGCTGTGTTCTCCGCAGCGGCCGCACCTGCCTTCGCAGCGGCATACTCTTTTTTGATGGCCTGCTTCTGCCGCCATCGGGAAAAGAGATTGGAACCAGCCTGCGGATCAGACTTCATGCGTTCCGCAAAGATGGAATCTACGGCATCTTTATTTGCCTTTTTCTCCAACCGCTCCAGCTTTTTGTACTGCCGCAGCTTTCGACCATATTGGAACCGGGAACCAGCACGGGCTGCACCTTCCGCTGAGCCTTCGGTAAAATGCGCTGCCTCCACACCAGAATTATTATCCTGGTCGGCATTGCGCACACTCTGATGCGCTTTGGCTGAAAGTGCATCTGCCGCAAGATTCCCCGGCTTCTTTGGCTTTCCGCCTTTTTTCCCGGAAGCTGCTGCATTCTTTTTCGCTTTTACTTCCTGCTCTGATTTCAGCTTCTTACTGCGCATCTTAGCAAGATCGGCCTCGTGACGAATCTGCCTTCGGTGTTCCGCTTTTTTCTTGCCGCCGTCTCCCGTACTGCTATCTGCGGTTTTGCTTCTGGAATCGCGAAGGGTGTTCTCCGCACCCTCGCGCTCCTGCCGCAGCTTGTCTCCGAGATTCGGATTTTTCTTGCCAGCCATCGCTTACGCCTCCTTCGCTTCCTGCACTTCGGTTAATTTTGTCGTCATAATCCGGTACAGTTCCAGATCGGTCGGGAAACGATCAACGAACGGCAAAATCACATTTCCGTAGAACAGCAGTCCTTCACCTTCGCCGGAGTGGGTCACATAGGACAGCTGGTGCGGGCTGATATTCAGCTGATCCGCCAGAATCTGACGGTCACCGGCTGCCTGATTCAGCATATAAATGAAGTCGCTGTTCTCAAAAATGTTCGTCACTTCGCGGGAAGAAAGCAGATCTTTTACGTTCTGGGTGATGCCGGTGGGTATACCACCCCATTTACGGAATCGCTTCCAGATTTCCACGCTGTAAGCCGCTGTCTGCTCTTCTTTCAAAAGCAGATGGAACTCGTCCATATAGTAGCGGGTGGCTTTACCGGCATTGCGGTTGGCGGTTACACGCCCCCAGACCTGATCCTGCACCACCAGCATACCGATCTTTTTCAGCTGCTTGCCCAGCTCCTTGATGTCATAGCAGACCAGCCGGTTATTGATATCTACGTTGGTGCGGTGGTTAAACAGGTTCAGCGAACCGGTCACATAGATTTCCAGTGCCGTTGCCACATGGTGTGCTTCCTTTTCATCCTGCCGGAGCAGTGCCTCGTACAAGTCCTGCAACACCGGCATGTTCTCCGGCACCGGATTCTCAAAATAGGTCTGGTAAATCTGATGAACACATCGGTCGATGACCGTCTTTTCTACCGGCTGCAAGCCTTCTTTTCCGCCCACAATCAGCTCACACAGGGACAGGATGAAATCTGCTTTCAGGGCAATCGGATTATCCTCTTCCGAATAGTTCGCATTGATGTCCATCGGGTTGATATACTGCGTGCTGGAAGGGCTGATTTTAATGACCTGCCCCTCAAATTTCTTCACCAGTGCCGTGTACTCGGCTTCAGGATCGCACACAATTACATCGTCATCCGTCACCAGGAACGCATTGGCGATTTCTCTCTTGGCAGAGAAGGATTTACCGGAACCGGGAGTACCCAGAATCAGCCCGTTGGGGTTTTTGAGCTTTTTCCGGTCAACCATAATCAGGTTGTTGGACAGAGCATTCAGCCCATAGTACAGAGCCTCTTTCCCGGTCTGAAACAGTTCCTGGGTGGTAAACGGAACGAAAATTGCCGTGCTGCTGGTAGTCATGCTGCGCTGAATCTCAATCAGGTTCTGTGCCAGCGGCAGACAGCTCATCAGCCCCTGCTCCTGCTGAAAGTCCAGACGGCGCAGGTTGCAGTTGTACTTCTGCGCGATACTGGAAGCTTGAAACACATTGGTTTCCAGCTCCTGCTCCGTCTCGCCGGTGTTCATCACCAGAAAGGTCAGCAGGAACATACGCTCATTCTGGCTCTGCAATTCCTTCAGCAGTGCCTTTGCGTCCTTGCCGTAAGTTGCCAAATCTGACGGAATGATGTCCATATCGTATCCGGAACGGACAGCTTTCTTCTGTTCCTCAATCTTGGAACGATCCAGCTCCGTAATGGTGTGCTTGATGGATTTGATTGCTTTATTCTGGTCTACCGACTGAATGTGCATAGTCACGATCTGGCTGGATTCCATATCCAGAAAATCCTTCAGCAGCTGATCCGACAGGTCGGAAGCCGTGATCTGGAGATAGGACATGGAGCCATACATCCCGCCCATCTGAAAAATACGGTTCTTCGGAAAGGCAAAACCGGTCGGTGCAATAAAGTCCTTTACCGACAGCCCGCTCTCCGGCAACCACTTCCAATCGAAATTGAATCGGTCATGGTCACCCATGTGGAACATATCGTGCATCAGATGAAGCCGTTCCTTGCCGTTCAGCAATTTTGCCCGGACACCCAAGCGTTTGAAGTTGTTCATCAGGTCGATCTCGATGTGAATGAGCCTCGGCTTTGCCTGTTTCATGGATTCCGCCTCAATGCCAAACGTCAGGTACTTCGTCTTGGTCAGGCCGTTGTTGCCCTGGGCAAGCTGGCGGCGCAGCATGGTGCTGTACTCCGTGCGCACCGGATTGAAATGATCCTTCTGGTACGGGATACGCACCATCTTCTCAAAATTCGAGGCATCCGTAGCCATATTCATAAAAGAAAGCTCAAAGCGGATGCTGGAATCAAAGAAGTTCAGGAAGCTGCACCATTCCTCAAAGATAGCCGTCTGATCTTCCTGCTGCGCCAGCTGGTAATTGATGTCCTGAAACTGAATGGTTTTGGTGTAGTAGTTGTCCGTCACACGGCAGATACCATCCGGGAACATCCGCTGAAAGGGAATGCTATCCTGAGCTGAGTGCGGAACCGTGCTGTCACCCCTTGCACGGTCAATCACCGTCTGCACCTGTTTTTGCTCTGCGGCTGACAGATGGGACGGCATTCGGATGTCATCCTGCTTTTTATTCTTCGCTGTCAGCTTTTTGAGAATTTTGAACAATGCGATTTACCTCCATTTCCACGTCTGCCTGCTGAACCAGCAGTGCATAGTAATTTTTTGTTTTGTAAGGCCGCGTTTTCGGCCTCTTGAACTTTGCCTCATAGAAGTGCTTTGCCACCACTTCCAGCGGCTGACCGTCTTTCTCATACATGGCAAGAAAGAAAAGCGGCAGCATCACCGCCATCATGCCAAGTGCGGCAAGGCTCAGATTCCCGCTGGATTTGAGTAAAAAGAAAACCGGAACGCCAATCAGCGCACCGGCTCCGAAGCAGAGAATCTGCCGTTTGGTCAGGTTCATAAAGACCTTGGTCTTGACCTTTGAAAGGTCTCGCGGCACAGAAATATAAGATGCCATGAATCATTCCTCCTCTCTTAGTGCGCTGCAAACACGGATTTCGCGAGGCTTCCCGTCTTAAACAGCGTAAATGCCAGCAAAACCGTATAGCCCATAACGCCCCAAATGCTGCTGATAATGTTATCCGAAAAGGACAGGTTCTGAATCAGAACTGCATAGATGCCTACACAGATCATGATAAGAAAGCCCTGGAATCCCAGTGCAAACAGGGAGCGTAGATAGTTTTGACCGGTGTGGCTCTGCTCATGGTTTCCAAAGGTTGCGAACGGAATCGGCGCAAGGCTTACCATGAGATATATTTCCACCATTCGGCCATACACGATAACAAAGATAATAGCCGACAATGCCAGCATCGTGACCTGAACCACAAATGTCTGCAAATACAGTCCCAGCAGCGGTCCCAAGTCCATGCCTTCCAGTGTGGCCTGCATCGCTGTCAGGGTCGCATCGCTGACGGACGTACTGCCGGAAATCAGACCGCCGCTTCGGGAGATCACTTGCTGCGCCACATCAAAGACAGCCATCGTGATATTGAATGTGTTCGAGATCAGGGTCACTGCCAGAAAGGTCTTAAAGACCCATTTGAAAAATGTCCAGGTCTCGAAATTTGCCAGATTGTTATGCTCGATGAGCATCTGGATCAGCTCATAACAGGCGATGAATGTCAGCACCATTCCGGCAATGGGCAGGATCACGGATTCTGAGATGTTGCGGATCATAGAAAAAACCGCAGGTGAAAAGTTCGCCGGTGTGGTTCCCACATCGCCTGCGATCTGTCCAACCTGCTGGTTGACCGAATCGAACATCCCTGAAAGATTTCCCATGATACCGCTGATGATCATGCTCTTGAGCCAATCTGTGATCTGTTCAAGGATACTCTGCATGAGCCGCCTCCTTCCTTACGCAAACACGCCGAACAGCTTCGCCATCCGGGACAGAAGCATGAACAGCTGAGAGAAAAGAGACAGTGCCGATGCAGTTGTAGTAAGAAACGCCATAGATTTGTCCTCCTGTAACTTGTCCGGCCTATCCGCCGGTGCGATTCTAAACTGCGGTTCTGCGCCATACTTCCAACATGTGCACCTGCCAGAGAGCGCAGAAAATAGCCAGCTGCGGAGATTGCCTGCACCTGACTATGTAACAGGCAGCTTTCGCCGCCCGGTCGGAATCTTCGCTCCGACAGCTTTTGCTTAACCGAACAGACCGGAAAGCAGCGGCACCAGAGTCGTGCCGATCAGTGCCACGCCGCCGCCAGCCATGAGCTGTTTCATACCCTGGGATTTGGCACCGGGGTTGTCGTTGCCGTAGCCCTCCAGCAGGTTGATCACGCCCCAGATGCCAAGACCGGCTCCGAGGGCAATGACGAGGGTCTGCAACACATCGACTGCGCTATTGAAGAAATCCATATTTTATGTGCCGGAATCGTTTCTTTATGGTTTTTACGATGGAAACCGCAAAGCCGGAATGAGCTGGCCGCTGTGTGCGGCTGTCGATTCCGGCTTCTCCTTTCAAATTTTCGGTTGTGCTTTCCTCCGACTTTGCGTTTCGCCTGTATCTCTTGCATTGTCGGCGTCCTCCTTTACGGAATGGGTGTCTGATGTATATATAAAAATCCGCCCGTTCAGGCGGATTCTGAACCTGCGGCCGCGCCCGCGTCAAAGACCTCAAATTCCTCCTCCGGCTTCAGCTTGAGCTTTGTGGAGAGGAATTTCTCGATGTCAAAGGCGTTCTTGGGGTTCGCGTCCGAAAGATACTTGTAGTTGGGGTGTTTTGTGATGTCGTATTTGTCGGATAGAAACGGCCTGACGCCGCGAAGCTGCAAGATACACTTGCCGCCATTAAGAACGGCAAGCTCATCCTGACTCATTAGCTCTTTGCCACAATGTCAAGTGATGAATTCAAAAAATAAAAAAATCGCCCGAACGGTCAAAAACCATTCGAGCGAAATACGCAAAGTCATCGAAATTGGGTAGCATTGAGTTATCTGAAAGATTGCTTTGTTTTGTTTGCAATTTTCACCAGCGTCAGCATAACTGGCACCTCCGTCAGTACGCCGACCGTTGTTGCAAGTGCCGCCGGGCTGGTAGTACCGAACAGAGCGACAGCAACCGCAACTGATAACTCAAAGAAATTAGACGCACCAATCATACCCGCAGGGGCGGAAATATCGTGCGGTAACTTTAACAACTTGCAGGCTCCATAGGCAATAAAGAAAATCAAAAATGTCTGTAAAATCAACGGCACTGCGATCAGTATGATGTGCAGCGGGTTTTCTAAAATGACTTCGCTTTGCCCCATGAAAATCAGCACCAGCGTAAGCAGCAGACCAATCGTAGTAATGGAATCAAATTTGTGAATAAACACATTTTCAAAATACTCTGTTCCCTTACTGCGGGTTACAAATACACGGGTCAAAATACCGCCTGCCAGTGGAATAACCACAAACAGTATTACACTTAAAATCAGCGTATCAAAGGGAACACTAACATTGGAAACGCCCAACAAAAATTTTACGATAGGCACAAAAGCAATCAGAATGATGAGGTCATTGGTCGCCACCTGCACCACCGTATAAGCTGGATTTCCTTTTGTCAACGTACTCCATACAAACACCATCGCCGTACAAGGCGCAGCCCCCAAAAGCACTGCTCCGGCGAGGTATTCTACCGCAAGGTCAGGCGTAATAAATGCCTTGAAAATCACGAAGAAAAACAAGCTGGCAATGCCATACATTGTAAAAGGTTTTATAAGCCAGTTGACAATCCATGTCACAAACAACCCCTTCGGATTTTTTCCTACATTTCGTACACTGTTGAAGTCCACTTTCAGCATCATGGGATATATCATTACCCAAATCAGAATAGCCATCGGGATAGAGACACGGGCATATTCCAGCCGAGCCAGTAATGCAGGGACTACTGGGGCAAAATGCCCCAGCAATACGCCTACCACCATACACAGGAATACCCATATTGTCAGATACCGTTGAAAAAAATTGATCCCCGGATCAGCTTCTTTTTTCAACCATAAACACCTCCTTCAATTCGTATTTTTAACCGTATAATGTGCCCCTCAATTTGACTGATTATTTCCCGGAACGCTTCATCCGGGCAGCCTGTCGGGTCATTTAGTCCCCAGTTATCGTCAAAAGCTCTGCCAATATAGGGACAACCCACATCACAGCCCATCGAAATCGCAATATCCGGTTCCGGGATGCTGTCAAAGGTTTTACTGTATTGGGACTGTTCCATATCAATCCCATACAGCTCTTTCATCAAGCGGACAGCATCCTGATTGATCTGGGGCTTGGTTTCGCTTCCAGCAGAATAGCTTTCAAACACATCGGAAGCAAAATGCTTCCCTAATGCCTCTGCTATCTGGCTCCGGCAGGAATTGTGGACGCATATAAAAGCAACTCTCTTTTTCTCCACTTTTAGTACCCCAACTTATGGATCAGTTTTTCCACATCAGCAGCTTTCAGCACCTTTCCCATAGACACCACTTTTTCATTGACCACCAACGCAGGCATAGACATTACACCGTAGGCCATAATTTTCTCCATATCAGTGATATACTCCGGTTGAATAGACAACCCCATATTGTTCAGTGCTGCTTTTGTGTTCTCCAGCAAGGCATGGCAATTCTTACATCCGCTGCCTAAAACCTTAATACAGCAAATACTGTTGCTTGCCTCATCGCAGCAGCTACCGTTTACAGTCTCGGCCTCATACGTTTCACAAGCTCCATTGCAAGCACAAGCAACAGTCTTTCCTCCTTCCTCTTTTCTTTTGCCAAATCCGAACAGTCCCATAATAGAATCTCCTTTCAAATTTTGTATGGTTACACCTTATCCTTGTTAAATCAACAGATGCTGAAATACGTTAAACAGATAACCCACAATGACAATTCCAAGCGTGCAGATTACGATGAACAGTCCTAACAGTTTTGCTTTTACCGCTTTTTTCAGCATAATAATGGACGGCAGGCTAAGCGTAGTGACGGCCATCATAAAGCTGAGGATTGTACCAAGCTGCGCTCCTTTTGCAAGCAGGGCTTCCGCAACGGAAATCGTGCCGAAAGTATCCGCATACATTGGAACACCCACCAACACGGCTAACACAACACCAAATGGATTGTTGCTTCCCAATACCGTCTGAATCCAGCTTTCCGGAATCCAGTTATGAATGATTGCGCCGATACCAACGCCAACCAAAATATACGGGAACACTTTCTTGAAAGTCTCAATTACCTGTTCCTTTGCGAAGATCAGCCGATCCCTCACTGTCAGTGCATCTGATTCAACATCCACGCTGTTTGCATTACGGATGAAATCTTCCACGTAGTTCTCCATGTGCATTTTTTCAATGACTGTACCGCCGATTACTGCAATCACCAAGCCAACTACCACATAGACGATTGCAATCTTTGCCCCGAAAATGCTCATCAACAATACCAAACTTCCCAGATCAACCATCGGAGATGAAATCAGGAAAGAAAAAGTTACGCCTAAAGGAAGTCCAGCGCTGGTAAAACCAATAAACAGCGGAATAGAGGAGCAGGAACAGAACGGCGTTACCGTTCCCAGCAGAGCAGCGATGATATTTGCCCAGATACCATGAAAACGTCCCAGTATCCGTTTGCTCCGCTCAGGCGGGAAATAGCTCTGAATATATGAGATTACAAAAATCAAGACACAGAGCAGCACGGTAATTTTAACCACATCGTAAAGAAAAAACTGGATGCTCCCACCCAAGCGGGATGTTGTGTCTAACCCAAAAACGGATAAACCATTTCCAATTACCGTGTTCAGCCACTTCATTCCAAGCACCTGATCTTGAATGAAAAGCCACGTTAATCGTAAAATCTCCATAAGGTATGTCTCCTTTCAAATTGATAAATTCAAAACTATCGAAATGTTGTCCAAAAGAGAAGCCACCCTTTACAGATGGCTTATTTTACCTACAGCAACTTCCGTTTTGCTCATCATGAGGAACTAAAGATAATTGTTGCTCAAGCAATTTTTTAGCACGCTCTGCGCCTTCGGGATTGATGGAGTAATGAACCCATTTCCCATCTTTACGCCCTTGTACGATGTCGGCATCACACAATATTTTCATGTGATGGGAAAGTGTTGATTGTGTAATATGCAAATCATCAAGCAATTTGCAGGCGCATTTTTCCCCTGTGCGGAGCAATTCTAAAATCTGTAAACGGTTTTCGTCACAAAATGCTTTGAACACCTTTATGGTCTCTGTGTATGCAGATGCCACGAATCTCACCTCACATTCGCTGTTTTGAACTTACATCCTCATTATATTCATAAATTCAAAAATGTCAATATGAATTTTGCGAAAAACGGAAAGATGAACAAGCTGTTTTTCAAGCCAGCGTATTGACACACAAAAAATAACCCCTCCCTGTCAGGGGAAGGGCTATCACAGTACTTTATTCTGTTATTTCCGGGATTTCACTCCCGCGTCGGGTCCTTTTGCAGGAGCAGGAAGACGAGTGCCGCGACGAGCAGGACGGCGATGGAGAGCACGCCGAGCGAGGCGTTGCCGGTCAGGGACGTGGTGGTGGCCACCAGGAAGGTGCCGATGATCGAGGCGGTCTTGCCGAAGATATCGTAGAAGCCGTAGTACTCGTTGGCGTGATCCTTGGGGATGATCTTGCCGTAGTACGAGCGGGAGAGCGCCTGGATGCCGCCCTGGAACATGCCGACCAGAATCGCCAGAATCCAGAACTCCACGGCCGACTTCAGGAAGAACGCGGCGAAGAACACGATGCACATGTATGCCACGACCGCCGCCGTGATCATCACTTTGCAGCCGAACCGGCCGGCCAAACGACCGTAGAGAATCGCGCAGGGGAAGGCCACGAACTGCGTGACGAGCAGTGCCACCACCAGCTGGGTGGAGTCGATGCCAAGCTCGGCACCGTAGGAGGTACTCATCGAAATCACCGTGTTCACGGCATCGATGTAGAAGAAGAACGCGATCATGAACATCCACAACGGCTTGTTCTTCACGATTTTGCCGAACGTGCCCGCCAGTTCGCTGAACGTGCCGCGCACGGCCGAGCCCAGCTGGTCACGGGTGGCGCGATAGTGCACTTGGCGGTAGCTGGTAAGCAGCGGGATGGTGAATGCCACCCACCAGATGGCGGTGATGATGAACGAGGCGCGCGTGCAAGCCACCGTGGACCAGTCGAAGAGCGACGGGCCGCCGAAGATCAGCGCGATGCAGAAGATGAACGGCACGGTGGAGCCGATGTAGCCCCAGCCGTAGCCATGCGAGGAGACCTTGTCCATGCGCTCGTTCGAGGTGGCGTCGATGAGCATCGAATCGTAGAACGTTAGCGAGCCGTTGAGGCCGATGGTCGCCAGAATGTAGACGACTAGGAACGGTAGCCAGGTCAGAGGCAGGGCCATTGCGCAGCAGGTGACCACGCCAGTGCCGAAGAAGCCAAGGAAGAACTTGATTTTCATGCCTTGCACGTCGGCGATGGAGCCGAGCAACGGCATGAGCAGCGCGATGACCAAGGAAGCAATGGTTTGCGCGTAGCCCCAGGCGGACACGATGTTGCCGTCCGCCGGCATCAGCGATTTGGCGTAAATGGGGATGACGGCGGTGGACAGCAGCACGAATGCCGAGTTGCCGACGTCGTAGATGATCCACTTCTTCTCGCGGGCGGTCAGTTTGGCGCTTTGCGGCACCGGTTCGTGGACATTCGTGGGATCAGTCATATACACTCCTCGACAGTATTCAACTCAATCTATCGTAGAAGCGCGGACTAGGGTAGGGGAGCCATTCCGGTTGAACGGCGGATGAATAATGCCGGGCCTCTTTCTAAGGGGAGCCAGAGCAAAAATAGCTCCCCTCGCTGAGGGGAGCTGGCCGCGAAGCGGACTGGGGGGAGCTACCTATAGTCGACTATTCGCCGATCAGCGCGATGGCCTCGTCGTAATCGGGGCATTGCGGCACGCCGTTGAGGCTGTGCTGGATGGCGATGGATGCCGCCGCGTTGGCGATCTTTACCGATTCGGCCAGACTATGGCCCTTTGCCAGCATCGCGCACATCACGCCGGTGTGGCAACCGCCCGCCGAACGGGTGTGTACGGCCTTGGTCGGGTATCCCTCGATATGAATCGTCTCGCCACCTGGCTCACGAATCCAAGCGCCGCGGGCGCCGACACGCACCACCAGCGGCGCGCGCAGTGTAGCGCCCAAGCCGTCGCACAACTGGTGCATGAAGTCGTCAAGTCCGCCGCCAATGGTGACTTTGCTGTCGTCGATTGGCGCACCAAGTCGCTCGGCCAGCGTCATGGCCTCCTGACGGTTGCAGGACCAGACCGGGCGTGCGAGCACCAGGTCCTCAAGCATATGGTCGTTGACCAAACGCAACGTATTGGTGGGGTTGATCACCAGCGTGTAGTCGCGTGCAGCCGGGTCGGTACCGGCCTTGAGCAGGAATCCGTCCACGCCGGTGGCCGTGTGGTCCATCAGTGTGTTGCCGCTGATGTGCACCACGTCTTTGGGCTGCGGCTCCAGCGTGTCGAACGTGTCCGAGTCGCCATGAGCCTCGGCGCCATAGGAAGCGATGAATGTCTTCTTCGGCGCGCCGGAGCTCAGCACCACGCGGAAGCCGGAATCCTCATCAAGACGATCCTGGCCGATATGCGTAATGCCGTTGTCTTGGAATGACTGGCGGATGAAATGCGCCCACAGGCCGTTGCCCAGAATGCCGGCGTGCTCGGTCGGCACGCCCATGCGGCTGGCCGCCTGCAGCACGCGATAGCTGCCGCCAATGGAGGGCTTCGGATGATCGGCCACGGCGAATCCGCCCTGTGCCGGCACCTTGTCCACATTGAGCATAATGTCCACCCAGACTTGCCCCAGTGAAATCACGCTGGGCTCGTGAGTGCCGATACCTCGCTTGAGATTCAACATGACAGCCTCCTTCGTCGTAAGTTGCACGAGGACCCCTTCGTCCCTTGCCGTCTCTTATACCGAGATTATATGAGAGTTTGCTGGATGCGGAAAAGGAAGGCCGGCGTGTTTTATCGGGTAAACGCTATGATTTGCAGCGTAATTCGCCGCTGGCGAACTGCTGACGAACTACTTGCGGACCGCTGGCGAACCAATGCCGAGCCGCTCGTGAACCGCTGATGGCCCACTCGCAAGTTACGCTCGAACCGCGCGTGAACCGCCGAGGTTCGCCCATGATACACGCAAGAGTTGCGGTTGTCGGTATTGGGCTATATATTTGTGAAGTTGTGTGTTCGGCATGTCGGGTGAAACCGGCGGTCGAATGCGTGAAAGACTTGACACATCAAGGTTAAGGGAGTCCATCATGGCAGCTCGTTGCGCAGTGTGCGGCAAGGGACCGCAGACCGGTTTCACCGTTTCCCATTCGCACCGTCGTACCAAGCGTAGCTTCCGCCCGAACCTGCAGTCTGTGCGCACCACGATTGATGGCGAGAACACTCGCCTGCGCGTGTGCGTCAAGTGCCTCAAGGCTGGCAAGGTTCAGCGCGTGGCCGCGTGAATCGCGTACTAACGTGGAGCAAAACCCGTTTGAGCTTCGGCTTGGCGGGTTTTGTTGTTTCTGCGGCCTAAAGAGGCCGTGCGAATAGAATAGGCCAATATGAGCATCACTATGGGCACCACTCTCGCTTCGCTGGTCACCAACAAGCGTCGCGTGTCCGCGCTCAAATCGCTGGGAATCGTCACTGTCGGCGACGCCCTGACCTACTATCCTTTCCGCGTCACCGAACCGGTGCCGCTTCGCGCCATCCGCGAGGCCGCACCCGGCCAGCAGATGGCATTTGCCGCCGTGATACGAGATATGCGCGTGGTGCCGATGAACGCTCGCCGCGGCTACCGACTCGAAGCGACGGTCGATGACGCCGACTTCGCCCGGTCTCGTCGCGTACCCGGCAGTACGGCCCGGCTCACGTTCTTCTCGTATCGTAAATCGTATGTGGATTGGGTCAGCGTGCGACTGCGCGCCGGCACGTCTGTGGTGGTCTCCGGTATGCCCGGCGAATACATGGGTCAGCTGCAGTTCACCCATCCCGAAATCCTCACTGTCGCGCCCGTGCCGGCCGGAGCAGGAGCGGGGCTTGAGGGTTACGCTCAGGGCGCGGCATCCGGCAATGGTGCGTTTGCGGGAAGTGCCGATCCGTATGCCAGTGCGCAGTCCGCGTATCCGCCGGCCGCGACTGCCCCTTCCGGGGCCGCGTTGAAATACGACGCCGATACCGTGCAAGAGGCGCTTACCCGCGTCTGCCGGCCCCGCCCGGTATATCACGCCAGTTCGCGTATCTCGTCCGAACATATTCATGAGACGATTCTGGGATTGCTGTGGATGATGGGGGCCCGCACGTCATCCACGCCTGACGGGCAACTCGCTGGCGCTGGGGCAGCCGGCATTGTGGCTCCCGCGACTGACACCATCGCCGTCCAAAACGGGGAAGAGAAGTCCGGCACGACCGCCGAATCCGGTGCTGAGGCGCTCTCCCAATCCATCCCAGATGTGCTGCCCGAATCGGTGCGCAAGGCCAAGAACCTCATGCATCGGGCTGAGGCGTTCCTGGCCATTCATGATCCGGCCTCCACGGCCCGGTTCAAGGAGGCCATCGAAACCCTGCGCTATGAGGAGGCTTTCGTTTCGCAGACCTCGCTGCTGAAGTCTCGACAGCACGCGCACAAGTCATCGGCGCATCCTTGCCCGTTGGTAACCGACAGTCTGCGCGATCAGTTCATCGTATCCCTGCCGTTCTCCCTCACTGCAGGGCAGCAGCAGGTTATTCATGATATTGCCGCCGATTTGGCTCATGACTGGCCAATGCAGCGTCTGCTGCAAGGCGAGGTGGGCTCCGGCAAAACCGTAGTGGCGCTCGCTGCCATGCTCCAAGCCGTAGACGCCGGCTATCAGGCCGTGCTTGTTGCCCCGACTCAGGTGCTGGCCGAGCAGCATGCCGAAACCATTGGCCGGATGGTGGAGCAACTCAAGCCAGCGATTCCAGTCACGTTGTTGACGGGCGGTATGAAGCTTGCCGCCCGGCGTAAGGCGCTCGCTGCGGCCGCCAGTGGTGAGCCGGGCATTATCGTGGCCACGCACGCGGCGTTTTCCAAGACCTTCCAAGCCCCGCACTTGGCCTTGGTGGTGATCGACGAGCAACACCGGTTCGGTGTGGAACAGCGCGAAAGCCTCAACGCCAAAACCGATGACGGCACCACGCCGCATCTACTGGTGATGACCGCCACGCCCATCCCGCGCACCGCCGCCATGACTTGGTTTGGCGATCTCGATATTTCCTGGCTCACCGAATTGCCTGGCGGCCGCAAACCGATTCGTACCGTGGTGGTCAATGAGGCCGACGCCGCCACCATGGGGCGTATGTTCGCGCACATTCGCGCGCGAGTCGACGCGGGGGAGCGGGCCTATATCGTGTGCCCGCGCATTGATGCGGATGATGAGGAGAACGAAGGCGGTTCCGGCGTTTCGGCAGCAGCCGGTTCTGCCCGCGGACGCGCCGCAGCATCTGGTTCCAGTGCCCGCACAGCTGCGGGCGGCCGTGCGACGCGCGCGGCGGCCGATGCCATCGGCATCGACGACCCCTACGAAACCTTCGACGAAAATGGCGAAACCGTGGCTCGCCCGCCATTGCATGCGGTGGCCGAAATCGCCGACCGGTTGCAGAAACTTCCACAGTTCCAAGGCATTCGGTTTGCGACTCTGACCGGCCGCGACAAGGATGACGTCAAAACCCAGGTCATGGCCGATTTTGCCGGCGGCGAGACTCCGATCCTGGTGTCCACCACGGTGATCGAAGTCGGCGTGGACGTCAAGCAGGCCAGCTGCATCGTCATCTTTGATGCCGACCGATACGGCCTCTCTCAGCTGCATCAGCTGCGCGGCCGCGTGGGGCGTGGCGGCACCAACTCGTGGGCGTTCCTTATTTCCCGTGCGGAACCCGGCTCCCCGGCCGAGCAACGGCTCGAAGTGATTCACCACTCGCTCGACGGTGCCGAAATCGCCCAAGCCGACTTGGAATTCCGCGGTGCCGGCGATGTGCTCGGCGACGCCCAATCCGGCGGCAAGTCCAGCCTGAAGCTCCTGCGCGTGGTCAAGGACGCCGACATGATCGCCGACGCCCTGTCTCTTATACACATCTGACGCTGC
>ENA-OZAG01000643-OZAG01000643.1-human-gut-metagenome-genome-assembly--contig:-NODE-643-length-17338-cov-5.768327_pt1 | contig 17338 bp, 14 predicted proteins | sample MGYA00243300_ERZ653497 | MGnify/ENA primary metagenome ERZ653497 (study PRJEB26926, sample SAMN06164955) | human gut metagenome | biome: ENVO:00009003; feature: ENVO:2100002; material: ENVO:00002003...
GAGTGGCTTGTACCACTCCTGATACAAGCAAGTCCCAACCCACTGCTTATTGCTTCACGCAATAGAAGCAGTGGGTTGGGACTTGCTTGATTCGGTTAAAATACATCCAGGTCTTTTCCGTTCACGACATATCCGTCATACCCTGCATCCCGGATTTCATCCAGTATCGCAGTATCGCGCCATGCCATCTCGGCGGCAAGGTTTTTGTGGTTATCCTGTACATTCATATGGTAAATCCGGTGATACGTAACGAGCAGTTTCGGATTTGCCTTTTTTGCAACACCGGCAAGATCCGTGCTTAACGTATGCACTTCCCGGTGGTATTTCTGCCATTTTGGTTCGCGGCAGGAGATTCCGGCGGCGTATTCCACTTCGTGCAGCAGGATATCACAGCCTTTCGATTTTTCTGCCACGAGATCCAGCGGAGCGGTATCGCCGGTGATGACGATTGTGCGGTCCGGTGTGGTGAATTTATAGCCGTAGCATTCCAGTGTTCCGTGGCTGACCGGAAAAGCCTCCACCGTAACCAGGTCATCCCGGTAGACAATGCCGGATTCAATTTCTGTTACCTCAACGCGGTAGCCGGATTCGTTTGCTTTTTCGAAACCGTGAATTCGGAAATCAATGTCGGTTTCATAGGCCTGTAAGATATGATTGGTCATGTGCTGTAAGCCCTTTGGCCCGAAAACTTTCAATGGAACCGGGCGTTCCAGCACCCACGGAGTAAAAATCAGATCCGGGTATCCTGCGGTATGGTCTGTGTGAAGGTGCGTACAGAAGGCAACGGTCAGAAGATCCGGCCGCAGGGCATCCACGCCGTTAAAATAGGCGGCTGAGGCCTGGCGGACAACGCCAGGGCCAAAATCTACCAGATAAGCACGGTCACCGACCACGACAGCGGAGGAAGGTCCGTTGGCATTCGGACACGCATTTGGTGTGCCGGTTCCGAGAAGAACAAGTTTTGTCTGCATTCTTTCTCTTTTCCTTTTCTTTTTTTGTTTCTGTTTATGATTTTCTGTTACGATTTCTGCTTTTGCCTTATTTCTCTTCTTTTGATTCATTGTTTTTGGTTTCCGGAAGATGCTTAATGGAAATTCCGGTAAATCCATAGAAAATACTGAAAACCGGGGTCAGGTAAAGCAGGAATAAGTACGGGAAAAATGCCGACCATGCAACACCAAGTGTGCCGGCCATGTATACGCCGTAGCCATGCCATGGAATCATAGGACCAGCCATAGTTCCGGAGTCTTCGAGGCAGCGGGAAAGAATTTCCGGTGCAACCTTGCGCTCTTGAAAGACAGGTGCCATCAGACGGCCGGTCAGAACGTGTGCCATCGGCTGGGAGCAGCTGATGAGGCTGGTCACGTAACCGACAATCATCGTTGCCAGGATCATACTTCCATCGCTGTTGATTCTCTTTACAATCGCCTGAAGAATGTGATCCAGTACACCGAGTTTTTCCAGCATGCCGCCCATGCCGACAGCAAAGCAGATAATGGCTACGTACTGGAGCATGCTTCCCATGCCGCCGCGGTTTAAGATAGATTGTAATACCGGTTCTTCGATTGTGGTTGTGTAACCGTTGTAAGCTGTGCGGATGATGCCCTGCAGAGTATCGTGCTGCACAAAATAGGAAACAAATCCGGCAGCGAAGCTGGAAAGACCAAGTGCAGAGATCGCATTTACTTTGCAGAGGAGCAATACAATAATCAGGATGGCAGGGATCATAGTAATCCATCCGAGCTGGAATTCACCGTTTAAAGCATCGATGTAAACGGTAATGCTTCCCTCGGTATAGCTTCCGCTGGTCTGCTGGAAACCGAGAATAGTAAAAAGAATTAAGGTTATCACATATGTTGGAAGGGTGGTCCAGAGCATCGAGCGGATATGATCGCCAAGTTTGGCATCTGCAACGGCCGGAGCAAGGTTTGTGGTATCGGAAAGAGGACTTAATTTGTCACCGAACATGGCACCGCAGATGACAGCACCGGCTACCATGCCAGGATGGATACCCATGGCGTTTCCGATCGCCATCATGGCAACACCTGCGCTTCCGGCGGAACCATAGGAAGTACCGGTTACAATACTCAAAATGGAGCAGAACAGCAGCGTCAGAGGCAGCAGCCAGGACGGGTTAATCATTTTTAAGCCCCAGGAAATGATGGTGGCAATGGTGCCACTCTGCAGCCAGGTGCCGATCATGACACCGATGGCCATCAGAAGGCAGAGCGTCGGGACGACCATACGGATGGCATCGTATGCGCCGGCAACAATGTTGGCGTAAGAAATACCGAAAATCTTACAAAACAGATAGATAAAAATCCAGCTTGCAAACAGGCCGATCATAGGACCGCCGGTTTTCAGGCGGATACAGACTGCGACGGATACGATGATCAGCAGCAGCAAAAGCAGTGACTGTGGCAGATTGAGTTTTTTTTCTTTCGTTCCACTCATAAAAAAATCCCCCATTCATAGGTAAAATGATTTGCCCATTCAACGCGTTAAAGTAGAAAAGACATGTAATATATTATAATGGTGAAATGCAGAAAAAGCAAGGGAAATTCTCTTGATTTTTTGTTCTATGGTTGCTATAATAAGCGTGAGTGTGGGGCGGAGGATAAACTTCGGCCCTTTTGCAGCTAACTATAAACGGAATCAACAAGATAAAGAGGTTAAATCAATGACAAGAATAGACATTATTTCAGGTTTCCTGGGCGCAGGAAAAACAACCCTGATCAAAAAACTCCTCGGAGACGCACTGAAAGGCCAGCAGGTTGTTCTGATCGAGAACGAATTCGGTGAAATCGGAATCGACGGAGGCTTCTTAAAAGATGCCGGTATCGAAATCCGTGAAATGAACTCCGGCTGCATCTGCTGCTCTCTCGTAGGAGACTTCGGTGCAGCATTAAAAGACGTTATTACCAAATATCACCCGGACCGCATCATCATCGAGCCGTCCGGCGTAGGTAAACTCTCCGACGTCATCAAGGCTGTAGACGGTGTAGAAAAAGAAGCAGGCGTAGCCCTGAATTCCGCAACAACCGTAGTCGACGTTATGAAATGCAAAATGCATCTCAGAAACTTCGGCGAATTCTTCGAGAATCAGGTAAAGAGCGCAGGAACCATCATCCTGAGCCGTACCGATAAGGCTGACACTGCAAAAGTAGAGGCAGCAGTAAAGATGCTCCGCGAGCTGAATCCGGAAGCACACATCATCACCACACCGGTTGAAGTTCTGGGCGGCAAGAAAGTACTCGATACGATGGAAGGTGCGATCATCAACCTTGAGCAGGTAGAAGAGGAAGAGCATCATCACCATCATCATGACCACGACGAGTGCTGCTGCGGCCATGACCACGATGAGGAGCATGAGCACCATCATCACGATCATGATGAGGACGAACATGAACATGAACATCATCACCACGACCATGACGGCGAGTGCTGCTGCGGCCACGATCACGACGAGGAGCATGAGCATCATCACCACGACCATGATGACGAGTGTTGCTGCGGCCATGATCACGAACATGAGCATCATCATCACCACGATGACGAGTGCGGCTGTGGTCATGAGCATCATCACCATCATCACGCAGACGAAGTTTTCACAAGCTGGGGTCAGGAGACTGTGAAGACCTTTACCAAAGAGCAGATCGAAGGCATCTTAAAGAAACTTTCCGAGGATACCGCTTATGGTATGGTTCTTCGTGCCAAAGGTATGGTAGCAGGCGCCGATGGACAGTGGATCTATTTCGATATGGTTCCGGAAGAGTACGAAGTACGTGACGGAGCACCGGAATTCACCGGAAGAATCTGTGTCATCGGTTCCAAATTAGCAGAAGATAAGCTGGCAGAGCTGTTCGGACTGTAAAAATACAAAGTAGCTGCGAAAATTACGGTCCGCAGGGTACCTGTGAACTGTAGTGAAGCTGCCGCATCAGAAACAAAATCCGATGTGGCAGCTTTTTTCTTGATTTAGAGACAAAGCAAAAGGTACGCCCGGAATCTCAGCCGCAAAAGCAAGTGCAGAAAGATTCCGGGAGTACGTCAAAGAAAACGGAGGTACAAAATGTACGAAGAAGACGAAGTAGAAATTCCGATTTACCTCATCACCGGATTTCTGGAAAGTGGAAAAACCTCTTTCATTAATTTCACCGTAGCACAGGACTATTTCCAGATTGACGGGCCGACCCTTCTGATCACAACCGAAGAGGGTGAGGTAGAGTATGACGAAAAAGAACTGCTCAAACACAATACAGTACTGGAAATCGTAGAAGGACCGGAGCAGTTTACTTTAGATTACCTGAAAAAACTGAACCGTAAATATCGCCCGGAGCGTATTATTCTGGAATACAATCCGCTCTGGAGCGTAAAAAAACTCGAAGAAATGGAGCTGCCGCGCGGCTGGGGCATTGTACAGGAGATTGTGACGGTCGATGCAAGCTGCTTCCAGATTTATATGCAGAATATGAAATCCGTCTTCATGGAGATGGCAAAAAATGCGGATATGGTTATGTTCAACCGCTGTCGTCCGGAAGATCCGCTTCCGGCATTCCGCCGCAGCATCAAAGTAGTCAATCAGGCATGCGACGTTCTGTTTGAGAATGAAGAAGGCGAAATTGACAACATTTTTGAGGATCAGATGCCGTTTGATACCGATGCCGATGTGATCGAAATCGACGATGCCGATTACGGAATCTGGTATGTCGACATGGGTGACAACCCGGAGCGCTACGAGGGCAAAACCGTTCATTTCCGAGGCATGGTATTAAAGAGCAAAGACGTCGGAGCTGATTTCTTTGTCCCGGGCCGTATGGCAATGACCTGCTGTGCAGACGATACTTCCTTTATCGGTTACGTCTGCAAATGCGCAAGCGCCAAATCTCTCGTGATGGGTTCCTGGGTTGACGTGACTGCAACGGTAAAATGGGGTTACATGAAAGTTTACGACGGCGAAGGCCCGGTTCTGTATGCAAAAGAAATCAAACCGGCCAAGAAACCGGAGAGCGAACTGGTATACTTTAACTAAACATTGCCGAAGCATTTCAGCGAATAAAAGAGCAGGAAAAAGGCTGCTCTTTTGTTCGTGTTCTTTCTTTATGACAGATGGAAAAACAATATATCATTTTTCGGTGCGGCGAAGCAGCTATTCGGTTATGCGCAAGTAGCGAAGTGGATGGAGAATATCCGTTTTGACCGTGACGTGAACAAAAACTGCGCCGGAAAATGGTCTGATGACAGGAGAATTTATGTATATTATAGTAGGTCTGGGAAATCCAACGCGCCAGTACGAAGGGACGAAGCACAATGTCGGATTTGATACCATCGATTATCTGATCGATGAATATCAGATCCCTTCCTCCGGTACAGGCCACAAGGCTCTGTTCGGAAAAGGCATGATCGCAGGTCAGAAGGTTATCGTTGCAAAGCCGATGACGTATATGAATCTGAGCGGTGAGTCTGTGCGGGAGCTGGTGAACTATTACAAAGTGGATCCGGAGAGCGAGCTGATCGTGGTTTACGATGATATCAGCCTGGCGCCGGGACAGATCCGTATCCGCAAAAAAGGAAGCGCGGGCGGCCACAATGGCATCAAAAACATCATTGCCAATCTTGGCACCGACCGATTTATGCGTGTGAAGGTCGGCGTCGGTGAGAAACCGAAAAACTGGGATCTGGCGGACTACGTGTTAAGTCCGTTTACGAAAGACGAACGTCCCCTTGTAAATCTGGCGATCGAGCATGCGGCAAAAGCAATCGAGCAGATGCTGAACGGGGATGTGGACGTAGCTATGAATGAGTATAACCGCAAATCTGCAAACCCGGCAGAGTAAGGAAAATGAAAGCGTTATTAGAACCGATCAAAGAAATTGCCCGTTTTGACGAGCTGTTCCGTGATCTGAAAAAAGGAACCGCAGGTGTGACGGTGATCTCGGGCTGTTTGGAAAGCCAGAAAGCCCACATGATCGCAGGTCTCTCCGAGGATGCCCCGGTGCGGCTTCTGATCGCGGAAAATGAATTAAAAGCAAAAGAATTATATGAGGATTACCGGCTGTACGATGCGGAGACGCTGTATTATCCGGCGAAGGACCTGATTTTCTATCAGGCGGACATTCACGGAAATCTGCTGATCCGGCAGCGGCTTCAGGTGATCCAGGCACTTCTTGAGCGGAAGGAAGTTACCATCATCACCAGTGTAGGGGGATGTATGGACTTTCTTCTGCCTCTTGGCGTGTTCGAAAAACATTGCATCCATCTGCGCAATGACAGCGAATTCGATCTGGATAAAATAAGAAAAGAGCTGGTGCGGCTCGGCTATGAGAGTACCTTTCAGGTGGAGTTGACCGGCCAGTTTTCCGTCCGCGGCGGCATTCTCGATATTTATCCGCTGACGGAACAGAACCCGATCCGGATTGAGCTCTGGGGCGATGAGATAGATTCCATCCGAAGCTTCGATGCGGAGAGCCAGCGGTCGATTGAAAACCTCGAGGAAATCACAATCTATCCGGCATCGGAGCTGATCTTAACTGAGGACACGATTGCGCGCGGTGTGAAAGCGATTAAAAAAGAGGCAAAAGCGCAGAGCACAAAGTTCCGCGACAAGATGATGACGGAGGAAGCGGCGCGTATCCGCCATGCGGCAGAGGAAATCTGCGATCAGATCGGCGAGGGCGAAATTCTGCAGGGAGCGGAGCAGTATCTTCATTATTTTTATCCGGAGACCGTCTCGTTTCTTGAGTATCTGCCGGAGAACAGCCGCATTTTCCTCGATGAGCCGAACCGCATCATCGAGTGTGCCGATGCGCTGGAAGCAGAATTTCAGGAGAGCGTGAGCCACCGTCTCGAAAAGGGATACCTCCTGCCGGGACAGGCGAAGCTGATGTGCAGTACGGCGGAGCTTGTGGCAAAACTGAACCGCCGCGGCTGTGTTGCCGTATCGCTGATGGAGCCGCAGAAGGGCGAGTGGAATATCCGTGACGAATTCAGTGTGACGGTGAAATCGGTCAATTCGTATAACAATCAGTTCCCGCTTCTGGTAAAAGATCTGAAATCCTGGAAAAAAGCGGGTTACCGTATTGTACTGGCGAGTCCGTCGCGGACGAGGGCGCAGCATCTGGCGGAGGACCTGCAGAATGAGGAGATTCCGGCCTTCTACAGCGAGAATGAGGAGCGTGTTCTGAAACCGGGCGAGGTCATGCTGATCCACGGCGCGGCCCGCAGAGGCTTTGAATATCCGATGCAGAAATTTGTGCTGATCACAGAGACGGATATTTTTGGAAAAGAGAAGAAGAAAAACCGGAAGAAATCGGAGTATTCCGGTCAGAAAATCCAGAATTTTGCGGATCTATCGATCGGTGACTATGTCGTGCATGAGAGCCACGGTCTTGGTATTTACCGCGGTATCGAAAAAATTGAGATGGACCGCGTAACGCGTGATTACATGAAAATCGAGTATGCGGGCGGATCGAACCTCTATGTGCTGGCCACCCAGCTCGATACGCTGCAGAAGTATGCGTCCGGCGAAGCTGCAAAGGTGCCGAAGCTGAATAAAATCGGCGGTCAGGAATGGAATAAGACGAAAACACGGGTTCGCCATGCGGTAAAAAATATCGCACAGGATCTCGTGAAGCTGTATGCCGAGCGGCAGGCGTCATCCGGCTATCAGTTCGGAAAGGATACGATCTGGCAGAAAGAATTTGAGGAACTGTTTCCGTTTGAGGAGACGGACGATCAGCTTGCGGCGATCGAGGCGACAAAGGCGGACATGGAGAGCAAAAAGATCATGGACCGCCTGATCTGCGGCGATGTCGGATACGGCAAAACCGAGGTTGCAATCCGTGCAGCGTTCAAGGCAGTACAGGAGAGCAAACAGGTCGTCTACCTCGTTCCGACCACCATTCTGGCACAGCAGCATTACAATACGTTCGTTGAGCGCATGAAGGACTTTCCGGTGCGCGTTGATCTTCTGTGCCGGTTCCGCACGCCGGCAGAGCAGAAAAAAACGCTGGAGGATCTGAAAAAAGGACTCGTGGATATTGTCATTGGAACACACCGCGTTCTTTCAAAGGATGTGAAGTTCAAAGATCTTGGCCTTCTGATTGTCGATGAGGAGCAGCGGTTCGGCGTGACGCATAAAGAAAAAATCAAACAGCTGCAAAAAAATGTGGATGTTCTGACACTGACGGCGACACCGATTCCGCGTACCATGCATATGAGCCTGATTGGCATCCGGGATATGAGCGTGCTCGAGGAAGCACCGCAGGATCGCCAGCCCATCCAGACCTTTGTCTGTGAATACAATGAAGAAATGGTTCGCGAGGCGATTAACCGTGAACTGGCGCGGGGCGGGCAGGTTTACTATGTCTATAACCGTGTCCAGTCGATTGCGGATATGGCAAACACGATCCAGAAGCTCGTGCCGGATGCAAATGTAGGCTTTGCGCACGGGCAGATGAAGGAGCGCGAGCTCGAGAAGATCATGTACGGATTTATCAACGGAGAGATCGATGTGCTGGTGTCAACAACGATCATTGAGACAGGACTCGATATTTCGAATGTCAACACGATGATTATCCACGATTCCGACCAGATGGGACTGTCACAGCTCTATCAGCTCCGCGGCCGCGTTGGACGGTCGAACCGGACTTCCTACGCATTTCTGATGTACCGCAGAAACAAGATGTTGAAGGAAGTGGCGGAGAAGCGTCTCCATGCGATTCGTGAATTTACGGAGATGGGAAGTGGCTTTAAAATTGCAATGCGTGATCTTGAGATCCGTGGCGCCGGAAATCTGCTGGGCGCAGAGCAGTCGGGCCATATGGAATCGGTTGGATACGATCTCTATTGTAAAATGCTCGCAGAGGCTGTCCAGGAGGCGAAGGGCATCGCACCGGCAGAAGCGTTCGAGACAACGATTGATCTGAATGTCAGTGCCTATATTCCGGACAGCTACATCAGCAACGAGTCTCTGAAGCTTGACACCTATAAGCGAATTGCGGCGATTGAAAATAAGGAAGAGTATGAGGACATGACGGAGGAGCTGACCGACCGCTTCGGGGAACCGCCGAAAAATGTACAGAATCTTCTGGCTGTTGCAGAACTGAAAGCGCTGGCGCACTGTGCGTATGTGACGGAGCTGAAACAGATGGGCGATTCGGTACGAGTCACCTTACAGCAGCATGCAAAAATCGATGTGGCGCGGATTCCGGAGCTGCTGCAGAAATACCGAGACGAACTGAAATTCCAGATGGAGTCGCTGGCGTTTGTCTACACGCCGCGGCGGAGAAATTCAAAGGAAAAGATCGATCTGCTGGAGAAGAGCCATGCACTGGTGGAAGATCTGCTGCAGATCACACAGGAGTGAAATACTCGCATAACCACAAAATCGTGTGAAAAAGGCGTGAACAGGGAAGAAAAAAGTTGCCCTGTATCAACAAAAAGGGTATAATAGGAAAAGCGTTTATAAAAATCGATGCAGGACCGGAAATTCGAACGTGTAAAAAGAAAAACTCTTTTTGAGCATACATTTCGCCCTGCATGAGGAGGAAGTAATGAAAAATTTAAAAGCAAAAGCAGTCTGCGTTATGCTGAGTGCTTCGATGGCAGCGATGGGACTGACTGGCTGCGGTTCCGACAATGTGGACGGAACAAAAACGGCAATTACTGTAAATGACGAGTCGATTACACTCGGACAGGCAAATTTCATGCTGAGATATCAGCAGGCAACCATGTACAATTATTATTCCAAGATGTACTCTATGTACGGAATGCAGATGCCGTCTGAGATGTACGACAAGGAAGGCGACGATGGAAAGACTACCGGGGAAACGTTCAAGGAGCAGTCTCTTGATACGATCGAAAAAGAGCTTCTGATGCGGCAGCACGCAGAGGAATACGGAATTTCCCTGACAGACGAGGAAAAACAGCAGGCGAAAGAGGCTGCACAGGCATTCGCAGATAAGAACGGTGACGATGTGATGAAAAAGCTGCACGCAACCGTTGAGGACATCCAGGATGCACTGGAGCTGTATGTTATTCAAACCAAAATTTATGATCCGATCATCGCAAATGTAGATACCGAGGTATCCGATGAAGAGGCAAAGCAGACCTCCATCAGCTACATCACGGTATCCACAGCAGGAACCGAGAAGGATGACGATGGAAAAACGATTGATTTGACGGACGAGGAAAAAGCGGCAAAGAAAGAAATCGCACAGAGATTCCTGGATCTCTTAAAAGAGTCTGAGGATCCTGCAGCCGCATCGTTTACCGATCTGCGCAAGGAGCTGAACGATCAGTTAAATGCGGAGAATACCGCAGATTCCACCGATTCTGCCGACAGCTCCGATGAGAGCAGCTCTTCTTCCGATGCTTCCGACACAAGCGCATCCGACGCTTCAAGCGCGAGCACATCGAGCAGTTCCGCCAGCGATTCCTCCTCTGAGGTTTCTTATCTGACCTCTTCCGAGACATCCTTTGGAACCGGATCGGAGAAAGACGATGACGATACCTGTTCTCTTGGAGATAAAGTAGCGGAAGAAGCAGCAAAGCTGAAGGATGGCGAGTATTATGACGGTGTCATCGAAGGCGACGATGCATATTATGTGATCCGTGTAGATAAAGCATTCGACGAGGACAAAACCGAGTCCAGAAGACAGACTATCATTTCCAACCGCAAATCGGATAAGTACAACGATACATTGGATGGATGGGTAAAGGAGAGCGATATCAAGGTCGCATCCAACTGGAAAAAACTTGAAGTAACGGACGCAGATCTGTATACGATGACAGTTGACAGCGCTTCTACAGATTCCACAGATGGAACCACAACCGACAGTACAACAACGGACAGTACCGCAACGGACAGTACAACGTCTGACAGCACGACATCAGGCAGTACCGAAACGACATCGACAAGCAGCACAGGCACTGCTTCAACGTCTTCAAGCACTGCAGAATAAAAGCATACGATACAGGACAAACGGCAGCCGGATCCGGGAGAGGGGTCCGGCTGCTGTTTGTGTCTGAAAATATTTTGGAACAAAAAAAAGAAAATAATAGGGAATTTGTAGAATAAATTGACAATAGTAAGAAGTTTATTTAAAATGAAATTACAACCAGAGTGTATCTCGCAAATTGCGGAAATAATTTTTCGGACACGCTCTAATGTTCAGGCGAAAACGATGTACCAGGAAAGAAGGTGGAGAAATGAAGAAGGCAGTAATTTCCGTACTTGTCGGTACAGCAGTATTGGCTTTCGTTGCGTGTGGAAAAAATGCTGCAACGGAAAACAGTTCCGATTCGGGTGTTTCAACGGTATCGGCATCCTCGCAGGTGGAAAATGGACAGAAAGCAACCCGTGTGAACCAGGGAACAAATTTGTCTCCGGGGTCACCGAAGAATATCCCGTCCGGTGGGGGGAACAGCTCGGGCAGGACACATCATTCGGAGACGCATCATTCGGAGACACATCATTCAGACGCGCATCATGATTGAGAATGTCGGGGTTTGCTGAACATTCATGAACAGAAACAGACGAAGGGGTATCCAAAACGGATACCTCTTTTTTTACTTGTCGGGAAAACAATACAATGCTATACTGAACATGAATTTGACGCGAAAAGCGCGGCAGGTTCAGAAAAAACAGCCGGGATTTGTCAGTATACGCGGACATGTGCTGCAGGTAACTCGGGCAGAATGGAGAAAAGAAAATGACAAGAGAAGAATTTGAACAGCTTGCCGGAGCAGGTGTCATTTTATTGGATGGCGCAACCGGATCAAATCTGACAAAAGCGGGAATGCCAAAAGGAGTCAGTACAGAGCTTTGGGTTCTGGAGCACCCTGATATTCTGGCAAATTTACAGAAGGCTTACGTGGAGGCGGGAAGCCAGATTGTCTATGCGCCGACCTTTGGTGCAAACAGACTGAAATTAGCGGATTATGGAAGAGAAAACGAGGTGGAGGAGCTGAATGCACGCCTGGTGGACATCTCGAAAAAAGCGCTTGCCGGAACAGGTGCGCTGATCGCGGGAGATTTTTCCACACCAGGAAAAATGCTGCAGCCAAAAGGCGATCTCTCTTATGAAGAGCTGCTGGAATCCTACACAGAGCAGGTAACAGCGGTAGCAAATGCGGGCGTTGATCTTCTGGTAGCGGAGACGATGCTGAGCGTAGACGAAACGTGTGTCTTTATGGATGCTGCACTTTCTGTCTGCGATCTGCCGATTATGTGTTCTCTGACGCTGGAAGCAGACGGTTCTGCCCTGTTCGGCGGAAACGCTGTGGAAGCAGTTGAGACACTGCAGGAAATGGGAGCATCCGCCGTAGGACTGAACTGCTCGGTCGGACCGGATCAGCTTGAGGCAGTCGTAAATTCCATGAAAAAAGTGGCAAGAGTACCGGTTATTGTAAAACCGAATGCCGGCCTGCCGAAAATCACGCCGACCGGTGAGGCAATCTACAGCATGGATGCGCCGACGTTTGCAAAATATATGAACATTCTGGTAGACGCGGGTGCAGGCATTGTCGGCGGCTGCTGCGGAACGACACCGGAGTATATTCGTCTGGTGAAAGAAATGCTGGATGCGAGAAAGTAAATCAAAGATTACAATTCGCAGGAGACTGTGAGATGTAATGAATTCCCCTGTTGCGGACAAAATCTGTACGGGGGAATTTTTTTACGTTACCGGAAACTTCGTTGAATTTTCCGATAAAGTAAAAAGCCCTCCGGGCAGGATTCTTTCTTACAGAGAGCAAGACAAAACAGGTTTCAACGATCTGGTTTGATAGACAATCTGGGTGGAGAAAAAAAGATAGGAAGTCTGGAAAAAAGACATGGAATTGTGGAGAAAAGTCTGGTAGAATACGTGTCGTGTGGAAAACTTTCCGTAAGAAAGGATGATGAAGGATGTATCAGAATTATATTTTTGATTTATATGGAACTCTGGTAGATATACATACGAATGAAAAGAAAGCGTATCTCTGGAAAAAAATGAGCCTGTTCTTCGGCATGAAAGGGGCCGCCTATGAGCCGAAAGAACTCCGGATGGCGTATGAGACAAAAATCAAAGAGCAGGAAGCTGCGCTCAAAATGGAATGCCGCGGCAGCCATGTACCGGAAATCGACATTGCGGATGTGTTCCGGCAGCTGTTTGAGGATCAGGCTGTTTCAGTAACGGAAGAAGAAATTGCAGATCTGGCGAAAATGTTCCGTGCGATTTCGATAGAAGAACTGAAACTGTTCCCCGGCGTGCCGGAAATGCTGCAGCGTTTAAAAGACGCAGGAAAGAAGGTTTTTCTGCTGTCCAACGCACAGGCGCTTTTCACCGCGCCGGAAATTTCCCTGCTCGGCCTTACGAAATACTTTGATGGAATCCTGCTCTCATCGGATGCCGGTGTGAAAAAACCGGATCCGGCGTTTTATGAGATGCTGCTGAAGCAGTATCACCTCGATCCGGCAGAATGCCTGATGACAGGAAATGACGATATCGCTGACTGCCACGGTGCAGCCTCTGCCGGAATTGCAAGCCGTTACGTGGCAACGCGCCAGTCACCGAAAATAAACGACCCGCTGCCGGAAAACTGTGAGAAGATCGCGGCGATTGCGGAGTTATTTTAACTGAAGAGCATTCAGCAGCACTCCTGAAAAAATAATGCGAAAAAAGGGGCTGTCGCACTACGTTCATTTTCTTAGTGCAACAGCCCCTTTTGCTTATGTCAGGAAAGGAATCCTTCAGCTTTTCCGCATTCCTTTATCCCACCGGAATTTTCGATAGCAGGCATAGATCAGAACACTGCATACCAGCCATCCCGCCGGATAACCAAGTGCAATCGGAATGATGGAATCAAATATATGAGACATCACAAACAGATAAATCTGGCGGAACACGACGAAGCTTCCGAGCATCACGATCATCGGTGTTCTGGTGTCTCCTGCGCCGCGCAGGACGTTGGAGTAAACCTGGTTGACGCAGCAGAGAATGTAGAACGGGGAGAGCAGATACAGGAACAGAGTTCCATAACGAATCACAGCTGTCTCCTGGTTAAACAGATAGACCATTTGCGGGGCGAAAATCAGCAGAGGAATCATCATCACAATGGTTACAAGCTCAGCAAGCAGGAATGCGGTTGTAGCACCCTTCTTTGCACGGTCAATGTAGCTGGCACCGACGTTCTGTCCGGTGAAGGTGGTCGAAGCAAGACCAACACTCATCATCGGCAGCATCATAAACTGGTCGATTTTCATGCAGGCACTCCAGCCCGCCATAACATCCGAGCCGAATACATTGATATAGGACTGCACGAAAACGTTGGAAACGGAAGTCACCATCTGCTGGATCGCTGCCGGCAGTCCGACGCAGACGATGCGGTACAGCAAAGACCAGTCCATGCAGAGCTTTTTCCAACAGATGCGGTATGGGCCGTCTGTTGTGGTCAGCACATACAGCGTCAGAACCGCCGAAAGGCACTGTGCAATAACGGTTGCAAGCGCCACACCCTCGATTCCCATGCCGAAGGAAACGACAAACAAAAGATCGAGCACGGTATTGACAACAGCGGAAAAAATCAGGAAATACAGCGGATGGCGGGAATCGCCGACAGCGCGGAGAACGCCGGAGCCCATGTTGTAGAACATCAGACCGGCAACACCGCCAAAGTAAATTTTAAGATACGTTGCTGACTCGCGGATGACGTCGTTCGGCGTACTCATCATGCGGAGCATGTACGGTGTAATGAAGATGCCGAGAATAGTAAAGACAATAGAGAGAAAAAATGTCATCACCAGTGTCGTGCTGACGGTGCGGCTGACCTTTTCATCCGCCTTTGCGCCATAATACTGAGAGATAATGACACCGGCACCGGTGGAAAGTCCCATGAAAAAGCCGATCAGAGAATTGATGATCGGACCGACGGAGCCGACGGCGGCGAGTGCTTCCTTGCCGACAAAGTTGCCGACAACGATGCTGTCAACGGTGTTGTAAAGCTGCTGGAAGAGATTTCCGGCCATCAGCGGAAGCGAGAAGAGAAGAAGCTGTTTCCAGATAGAGCCCTGGGTCATATCGCGGGCTTTGCTCTTTTGTACTGTTTTCGTCATAGTAGTCCCCTTTTTTACGTTGATTTTACCTTCTTTTTTATTGTAGCACTTTGAAGTTGTGATGGAAATATCAGTTTTTGACGCGATTTTCGGACTTTATTGATATAAACAGCCGAAAATAAAAGTGAAAAGAATTGTTTCTGAAAAAATTGTCTGGTATAATAAGGAGCAGATGCGTAAATGCAAAAACAACAGATGCTTCAAAGACCGGTGCAAAAACGGAAAGATCAGGGGGATTTTGCGGTGGTTTTTTGGAAACTGCGCGTCACAGAACAGGATAGAAAGAAGGTAACTGAAATATGGGAGATTATTTTGTATGCAGTAAAACAGATCCGGTAGTAGAGACAAAAGCAGGAAAGGTACGCGGTTTCCGACTGAACACGACGTATGCCTTTCATGGAATCCATTACGCCGAGGCGGATCGTTTCCAGATGCCGCAGCCGGTGAAACCGTGGAAAGGAATCAAAAATGCACTGGCATACGGCTATGTATGCCCGCTTTTAAAGCAGGATGAGCCGAACATGGAGGTGCTGGTACCGCATCGTTACTGGCCGCAGGACGAGCATTGCCAGAACCTGAATGTCTGGACACAGAGTCTTGATCCGGGTGCGAAAAAGCCGGTCATGGTATGGCTCCACGGCGGCGGCTTCAGCGCCGGCTCTGCGATTGAGCATGTGGCATATGAGGGGGATCACTTAAGCGAGTTCGGTGATGTCGTTGTTGTTTCCGTGAACCATCGGCTGAATATCCTCGGTTATCTCGATCTCTCGCCGTTTGGCGAAAAATACAAAAATTCTGCGAATGCAGGAAACGCAGATATGGTAGCTGCATTGCAGTGGGTACATGACAATATCGCGGCATTCGGCGGAGACCCGGAGAATGTTACGATTTTCGGTCAGTCCGGCGGCGGTATGAAGGTAGCAACGCTGATGAATACGCCGGCAGCAGACGGCCTGTTCCAGAAGGGTATCATCGAGAGCGGTGTTTATGAGGCAAAGGTTTATCAGAAAGAGGACGGAGACGGCACCGCGATTGTGAAGGCTCTGTTAAAAGAACTGAATCTGGACGAATCCGAGGTGGAGAAGCTTGAGACGATCCCGTATTATGAGCTGTCAAATGCGTACAATAAAGTTGAGGCAGAGGTTGCTGCGAAAGGCTGCTATATCGGACAGGGACCGATGGAGAACGGCTGGTTCCGCGGAAATCCGATCAAGTGCGGATTTACGGATCACGCCAAAACGATTCCTGTGCTGGCAGGAACCAACATCGGTGAGTTTGATTTTGGACCGGTTGTGCCGGGAAAACATGAGATGAACCGTGAGGAACAGATTGCGTTCCTGACGAGAAAATATGGCGATGCAACGCCGGAGCTGATTTCTCTTTTTGAAAAAGCATATCCGGACAAAACAATTGCCGACCTGTGGTCTGTGGATACGTTCTTCCGTCCGGCAACGATCGAATTCATTCGTCAGAAATCGGAGTTTACAGAAGCGCCGACTTATTCCTATCAGTTTACCTATGAATTCCCGATCGATGGCGGAAAAGCCGCATGGCATTGTGCCGAGATTCCGTTCGTATTCCATAACATCGACCGCATCGCCGTATGCAATGTCCCGGGCGAAACAGACCGTCTGCAGGAGCGTATGGCCACCGCCTGGATCAACTTTGCCCGCTACGGAAGCCCGGAAACCCCATCCCTCCCGAACTGGCCGGCATGCACCCTGGGGGATGAAGCAACCATGATTTTCGACAGAACCTGTGAAATCCGCCGCAACTTCGATCACGAGCTGGTGAAAAAATTGGTGGAAACCGAGTATAACCCGATGACACCGGTTGTGGAAGACGAGGAAGAGGACGCGTTCTTTATTCATTAATTAATTGACTCATAGCAATCCCAGAAAAAACAGCCAGAATGTTTTGCCTCAGTTAAAAACATTCTGGCATTTTTCAACTTATGCTAAATTGAACTTAAGGCAAGAATATCGTATGATAGAGGTAGAAAGAGAAAGGCGCAGGTGGAATATGGGAGTTTATCTGAATCCGGGAAATGAAAAATTTGCAAAAGCGGTTCAGTCCGAAATTTATGTGGATAAAACAGGGCTGATCGAGTATACCAATCAGGTGATTAATACTGTGCAGAGATATGTCTGTGTCAGCCGTCCGCGGCGCTTTGGAAAATCTATGACGGCGGATATGCTGCTGTCTCTTATACACATCTCCGAGCCCACGAGACACTGAGCG
>ENA-OZAG01000652-OZAG01000652.1-human-gut-metagenome-genome-assembly--contig:-NODE-652-length-17142-cov-7.047639_pt1 | contig 17142 bp, 20 predicted proteins | sample MGYA00243300_ERZ653497 | MGnify/ENA primary metagenome ERZ653497 (study PRJEB26926, sample SAMN06164955) | human gut metagenome | biome: ENVO:00009003; feature: ENVO:2100002; material: ENVO:00002003...
CATTGCGACACAGAAATCCATCCTCACGGATTATGTGAAAAAGCAGGGATGGCACTTAGCAAAAACGTATGTGGACGACGGTTACTCTGGTACAAATTTCCAAAGACCAAGTTTCCAGAACATGATTAAGGACATTGAAAGCGGTCTGATAAACTGCGTTATCACGAAAGATTTATCTCGTCTGGGGAGGAACTATCTTGATTGCGGACTGTATCTGGAAGTGTTTTTCCCAGAGCATAATGTGAGGTATATAGCGGTCAATGACGGCGTGGACACGCTCAATAAATCCGCTATGGACATCACGCCTTTCCGCAACATCCTAAACGAAATGTATTCCGCCGATGTGTCGGTCAAGATAAAATCGGCGTACCGAGCGAGGTTTCAGCAGGGGAAATTCATGGGGACGACAGCACCATACGGTTACGTCAAAGACCCCGCCGACCACAACCATCTGCTGATAGATGACAAAGTTGCCCATGTGGTAAGGGAAATATTTGACCTTGCGTTAGCGGGCAACGGAATCGCCAAAATCCGCAAGCACATCAACAAACAGCATATCTTACGCCCCGCCGCTTATGCGGCGGAGCAGGGGGCAACAGGCTATGAGAGGTATTTTGAGGAGAATGAGGAGAACCGTTATATTTGGAGCGAGAACAGCGTAAGGGGCATTTTAAGAAGCCCGATATATGCGGGAAACCTTGCAGGCTACAAGCGGATTGCCGCCAACATGAAAAGCAAGAAACGCCCCTCTAAGCTGCCCGAAGAATGGGAAGTGATACCAGACACCCATGAGGGGATAGTCACGCAGGAGGAATTTGATACCGTACAGCAGCTTATTACAAGCCGCAGATTACCAGAAAACAAGGGCGGCTTTGAGAACATCTTTGCAGGCGTTATTAAGTGTGCGGACTGCGGCTATGCGATGCGGGCTATGAGTGCCAACAGGAGGAAACGCCCCGACATCATCGACTGCGTACAATATTCCTGCAATAATTATGGCAGATACGGTAATATCATGTGTACCGCACACAGCATTGAAGCGAGGGACTTGTTCAACGCTGTCCTCACCGACATCAACCGATTTGCGGATATGGCAGTCAATGATGAAAAGGCAGTGAGGGCGATTGAAAAGCGGCTCACGGAAACAGACCAGAGCAAGGCAAAGGCACTGGAAAAGGAGCAAAGAAAACTGAACAAACGCCTTGCAGAACTGGACAGGCTGTTTTCCTCACTCTATGAAGATAAGGTGATGGAGCGTATTACCGAGCGGAATTTTGAGATGATGTCGGGAAAATACCAGAAAGAACAGCTTGAAATTGAAGCAAGGCTGAAAGAGGTAACGGAAACGCTCAGCGACAGCTATGAGAAGACGCAGGGTGTCCGTGATTTCCTCTCCCTAATCCGCAACTATCAAGGCATTAAGGAACTGGACGCAACCATCATAAACGCACTTATAGACAAGATACTTGTTTCGGAACGTGAGAAACTTACAGACGGAATGGTGCGGCAGGAAATCAAGATTTATTATAAATTCATCGGCTTTGTCGGTGAATTACATATCACACCGACAAAGCGGTGGACTGCGTTAAAGCCTAAGAATTGTACGGTGTGCGGTGTTGAATATGTTCCCCGCTCTGGCATATCGAAGTATTGTCCTGCTTGTGCCAAGAAGATACAGAGGGAGAAATCAAACGAGAGCAAACGCAGGAGCAGGGAGCGAAACAGACAGGCATGTATTGAACTGTCCGCAAAAAATGACCGACTGATGTGGACTTCCAATCATCCCGACAGACCTTTTCCCAAGAGAGCTGTCTGAGATTATATCGGCAAAATATTCCAAGGTTAAGATTTCGTTTGATGTGATCTGCCTTGCAACGACAGCTGCCATGACAGGTTTTATCCTCGGTCATATCTACGGCCTGGGAATCGGAACAGTTCTTGCTGCCTTCACCATGGGCAAGGGAATCGCCATAGTTGGAAACGCCATGGACAAGCACATCGCCATCGCACCATACATAACCAATCACATCAGGCGCCACGGCAGCCATAACGCCCAGTATGCAGGTCGCTAAGAACAAATTCAACACAAAAAGAACCATATATATGCCAGTCGGTAGTGACGGCAACCGAGCTTCAACGCTTCTTGCCGCATCGGAGATCCGCAACGTCCTTATCGCGGTCGGAGATGCGTGCAGATAGAAGCAAGTTGAAGCGACAGTTGCCAAACGTGACTGCATATATATGGTTATTTTATCTAAGTGCCGTCCGTCACCTACGCATTTGCCAGCTGGCGTCCAAGCTCCCTACACTCCTCAAGGCCTTCTGCGTCAGGTGTCTCATGGCACATAAGTCCGGCTCCGCCTACGAGTTCTGCGCCTGCTGACTGCATTCTCGCCTCCCAGTCGCGCATCCACTCGCCATCTCCCCAGCCGTATGAACCGAAGAGTGCGATCTTCTTGCCTGAAGCAAATCCCTCAACCTCAGCAACAAATGGCTCCATCTCAGCCTCCTCAAGCACCTCAGCTCCCATAGCCGGGCATCCCAGTGCAAATACTGGTTCATCCTTGAGTGCATCTGGTGTGATGCTGCTTACAAATACTACCTCCGCTTCCTTTCCGGCATCTCTCACGCCGTCTGCGATAGCCTCCGCCATCATCTGTGTATTTCCGCCCTGTGTCCAGAATACGATATTAATTTTGCTCATAATAATCCTCCTTATGAAATTATATGTAAAAGGGGGCTTTCCCTATACATCCTTGTAAACTGTGTTTATCTGCATCTTTCCATATACTTCTACGCCGCGTTTCTGCTCGCCGTGTACATCCCCATGATATCTCTAATATGCAGTCCATTTGAAAGAAATTGAATAAGTCTCTCTTCCGCACATTCAAATATATGAAATGTTCTCCGCTTTGATTCAGCATCCTCATATACCTTCCAATAACCGGAGCAAAGTGCATTTCTTCCGTTCTGCAGAATAAATCCCTCCACATCCTCTGGCGGGTATCCCAGCAACAAGCCCATCTCGTGTGGGAACCACTCCTTGCCAAGAGATCCATCGCCACAAGCCAGATCTTCATGTGCCGGTTGTTTTGAGGTGAATCTTCCTCTGCTCTTTAAGTACTGCTGATATTTTTCACGAAACACCGCAAGTATCTCAGAAAGCTCCATGTCCTCATATCCCAGCTCAGACATAAGTCTTTGCACATCATCCCTCCGGACAAATGCCCTGAGCTTTGCCGCATTGTAGATAAATACATTTACCCTGCCACAGGTTGCTCCCAGTGTGTACATACATATATCACTGTCCTTCAGTATCTCCACCATCTGACGATATCCGCTGAGTTCTATGTTCAGCAGATTTGACACCTTGACACCCGTTATCACCGGTGCACATTGAAGTGCCATCTGAAGTTCCACGTCACCGAGCTCCATGCCCTTCATGATCTCCCATGTATTTTCACTCATACAAAACCTCCTTGTGACAAATAGGTTTGGTTAGGCTTGTCTAACTCTAGTGAAAATACTACATGATTCCTCCCCGAACGTCAATAACCCGGAGTGAGACATTTTCTCACTCCGGGTTATCTTGTTGATTAAAAATATACATTTATAAATTCTGCTTTATCATCGTCCTGCGTGGCTCTTTATTTCCGCCTGTTACCATATTGAGCAGCCGCCACACACCATATGCACAGATCCCACACACAGCCACAGGTACAAGGAGCACTACTATGACTCCTGTGCAGACTCCTGTAACCAGGTATCTAAACCATTTCATCACATCACCATTCCTCATATCTACTGCCATCTTAATGCATTCCTCTCATTACATTATAAGCTGATCTTCTTAGTAAGCAGTGTCGCACTTCCTATATAACTGCCGATCATGCATACAACATAGAGAATAAGCTGCGGTATGTTCTTATACATCGCGTCAAGCATAGTCTCCACCTGCACGTTCTTCCCAAGGTGCGGAAGCTTGTATGCTATGTAGCTCACCAGCACATAAAGAGCCACAAAAAGTATAAAGCTGACAACGCCCTTTATCTTCTTATTCTGGAGCACTGTGGAAGACAGTGACACTGCGAGGTACGCTATGGTGATCATTGTATAGAATTGAATAAGTGCTACTACTATGAACCCTGCAACATTTGCAATGACACTTCCTATTGACAACCCTCTTGTTCCCAGAATATCATCCAGCACAAGCTCAACGCCAGCTACACCGCCGTTATGTGACTTAAGCAGGTTATAATCAACAACTATAAGCAGTCCAAGAAAGGCCACAAGTGTCGCACCGGTGAGCAGGATTGAAAGCAGCTTTGCACCGATAATCTTGTAATTTGAAATTGGCGTCATAAACACCATATACCCCGTCTTGTTCTTCAGATCCTGACTGTATATTATCACACCATATATCAAGACGAACATAAACGAAGCCCAGCCTCCCATCACAAGGAAGATGATACCAAGTCCAGCTAACAAATCCTTTTCTGCAAATATTCCAATCACGAACAGCAATTCTGCTGCCGCAAGAGCCGTTATAACCACCAGAAGTGGAAATACTCCACGTCTGTATTCATATTTCATCATCTTTAACATAATATCTATTTCTCCTTCATCAACAAATTTAACTATCCAATATGTATCGCCCCTCTCGCTCACACGAGCGGGGCAGGTCGTCGGAACCGATTCCTAGTATGAACTTCGTTCATAGCGGTTCCTCCTAAGCATATATTTCCTTATACATATCAACTATCGACTTGCCCCTGCTCACTCGCAGCTCCTCCGCATCACCCTGAAGCACACAGGTGCCATTCTTGATAAAGAATGCGTGATCCACGATCCTCTCAAGTTCATCCACAAGGTGGCTCGACATGAGCACGGCTGTGTCATCCGATATATTCCGGACAATCGTGCTGATGATCTTCTCCCTAGCTATGATGTCTATTCCGTTCAGTGGCTCATCAAGCATAACGATCCTGCTGTCTCTGGACAGAGTAACCGCTATCTTGAGCTTTGCCAGCATTCCTGAAGACATGCTCTTCGCCTTCTGATCTGGATTCAGCTCCATCTCAGCAAGCAGTCCCATGTATTTGTCATAGTCAAAGTCATCAAAGAAATCTTTGTAATACTTTCCTATGTCTTTACAGTTCATATATCCGAAGAAGAAAGCCTCCGTCGGCATATACGCTATGTCTTTCTTTGACCTGTATGTCATAGGCACTCCATCTATTGTGATAGTTCCTGAATCCGGCTTGACCAGACCGGCTATGATCTTCATAAGTGTTGACTTTCCACTTCCATTCGGACCGAGCAGCGCATATATGTGTCCCGGCTCAATCTCCAGTGACAGGTCAGATATGGCTGTGGTCGTGATATACTTCTTAACAAGATGTTCGCATTTTAACATTGTATCATTTCCCTTCTTTTTTATTCCTTCTTGTTTCTTTCCTTTTTTCCTTTTTATTTACTTCCCAAAGTGTTCTTTTAGCAACTCTAGGATCTCATTCTGTGAAAATCCCATACCAGTGAGCTGTTCGTCAAAGCTCTGTATGATTTCCTCTATTCTCTCCTTTTTCAGGTCGTCTATGACCCTGTCATCCTCCGTCACAAATGTTCCTATTCCACGTCTGGTATAGGACAACCCCATAGACTCCATCTCGCTGTAAATCCTCGCTGCAGTATTCGGATTTATCTGGTATTCTATGGCAAGTTCTCTTGATGACGGAAGCTTAGATCCCAAAGGCAGTGTGCCCGCTATGATCTTCTGCTTTATATCCTCTATGACCTGAAGATATATGGGGATATTCGTCTTAAATTCCATCACACACCTCCTCCTTGTATGCTATCTAGCTCTTCTGTACCGCTGTACTAGTTGAATAGTACACTAGTGTCATGGTGTTGTCAACTGTATTTTTGAAATAATATATTCTTTTAAGTTTTTAACCATCCGGATAGCACCTCATGTCCTCTTTTCCTGAGTTCATTTGACAGATTGACAACCGATGTCACAACTCCATTTATAACAGGTTCATACCAGTCCGTAGTAATAAGTATCTTCATGATCTATCGTCTCCTTCTATTTCAGGCGGCGTTCATTCTGTACATCACCGCCTGCGCTTTATCCTCATATCAACTACTTTCTGGTTATTACTCTGCCATTGATAGATTTTCTGTTCCATAAAAGAACTTTTCGGATACCCTGAAGATAAATTGCCAGGAAAATCTCTTGGTGAATTTAATGCCAAATTATTTAGAAAACTCCTTGCATTTTTTTCAGAATCTTCTTATACTATTATGGCAGTGTTGATAAACACTATCGGTGCGTGGCTCAGCTTGGTAGAGCGCTTCGTTCGGGACGAAGAGGTCGTGGGTTCGAATCCCGTCGCACCGATTTTTTTGTATTCTTTTTTATATTTCACAGATATACTTTAGCAAATTTGCGTATAAAACTCCTGTTCACTGTCCATACTCTATTTAGAAGAAAATCCACAGACTGCCAGGCAGTCACCAGTTTTTTCAGATAGATTCATAATTTCAGGAGGTATACAGTACATGTCAAATATGTTTTGTTTTCAGTGTCAGCAGACAGCGGGGGGATCCGCATGTATCAATACTGGAGTGTGCGGCAAGCAGCCATCCACATCTAATCTACAGGACGAGCTTGTGTGTGAGCTTATAAAACTTGCAGAACTCTCAAAAAATGAGAATAAACACAGCGCGGTCGCCGACAGACTTATCATAGACGGTCTCTTCACAACCCTGACAAATGTAAACTTTGACGACAATGCAATAAAAGAATTTATGGGAAGGGTTAAAAACGAGCAGAACAAGATCAGCAGACCTGAGGCTGAAAAGATACAGGTGATCGACCTATGGGATGGTGACACGGATATAGTGTCCTTGCGTTCCACCCTGCTGTTTGGACTCAAGGGTATGGCGGCATACGCCCATCACGCCATGAATCTCGGCTACACAGATAATGAGGTTCTGAAGTGGTTCTACAAGGGACTGTGCGAGGTTAACAGGGAGCACAGCGTCACCGAATGGATAGAACTCATCATGGAATTTGGCCAGGTCAATTTCAAATGCATGGAGCTGCTGGACAAAGCCAACACTGAATCATTTGGCAATCCTGTGCCTACGAGAGTAAATGTTGACATCAAAAAAGGGCCATTTATCGTGGTCTCCGGTCACGACCTGAACGACCTGTCACAGCTCCTTGAGCAGACTGAAAAGACAGGAGTAAATGTATATACCCACTGCGAGATGCTGCCTGCGCACGGCTATCCGGAGCTTAACAAATACCATAATCTGGCGGGCAATTTCGGAACCGCATGGCAGAGCCAGCAGACAGAATTCGAAAATATACCCGCGCCGGTGCTCTTTACCACCAACTGTCTCATGCCGCCAAGGCCGAGCTACAAGGACAGGATCTACACCACATCAGTCGTGGGTTATGACGGCATGGTTCACATCTCAGGTACAAGAGCAGGGAAGAAAGATTTTACCCCTCTGATCAAGCACGCACAGAAGCTTGGCGGCTATGAACACGACAGGAGCATGAGCGGCATAAACGGCGGCCATATGCTGACGACCGGATTTGGCCACAACGCAGTTCTGTCACAGGCTGGCAAGATCATAGATGCAATCAAGGCTGGTCATATCAAACACATTTTCCTCGTTGGCGGCTGCGACGGCGCACATCCGGGACGCAACTATTACACCGAATTCGTAAAGCAGACTCCGATGGACACCCTTGTCCTCACCCTCGCCTGCGGCAAATACCGTTTCAACGATCTCGACCTCGGCGAAATTGACGGGATTCCTAGAATACTCGACATGGGACAGTGCAATGACTCCTACAGTGCCATCAAGGTTGCTTTGGCTCTGGCTGATGCATTTAATTGCAGCATAAACGACCTCCCACTCACCCTTGTCCTGTCATGGTATGAGCAGAAGGCTGTCTGCATACTCCTCACCCTGCTGTCGCTGGGCGTGCGCAACATGTATATCGGACCGACACTTCCGGCATTCATGTCCGAGACCGTGGTGAAATATCTGGTGGAGAATTATAAGCTAAACCCGATCACTGCTCCTGAACAGGATATGGATGCGATACTGAAACGTTGAGTATATCACTTATACTCTCCGCCATATCCGCATTTATCCCTATAGCTCTGTTTCCAAGACTTTCTGGAATCACAGCCTGATCGAGATTTAACCTGACAAGGGTTACGTTATCGTGTTCTCGTGTCAGCTTCTCAAAAGGAAAGCGGATTATTGTTGGGGTGTTAAAACCTACCCCCAGTTCAAGAAGTACAAGCTTACTGTCTATAGACTTTGTGACAAACTCACTAAAATTCCGCTCTGCCTCATACCAGGCACTGTCCTGAACAAAATAACCATCCTTGCGGAGGTTCATGTCCATAGAACCTCCGCAGACAGGGCAGCGTGGATACAGTTATCGATACAATTGTGGCATGGCACATAACATCCAGTCATACCGCTGTTTGCAGCGTTTACTATGCCTTTCTCATCATTTACCTGTGTCAGGTATTCATCCTGTATCAATAGAACGGCTCAAGCACATATCTGCTGTCATCCGGGTACACATTGTTCATAGATGGATTCTCCGCAAATATCCTGTCGATCCACAGCTTCTGATCATCCAGCCTGTGCGCCTTTCCGCTTAACCTTATCATCTGATATTCTCTGTTCATGCCCGTCACCGCAACATTTCCATCACGCATGAGCTGCGCGTAAAAATCCTTGTCCCTTGCCGTGCAGAAATAAACTTTCACACCTTCAAACAGCACTGAGAAAAAGACATATACTTCCGGCAATATATCTGCCAGATGCAAAGTTACAGTAAAATAAAAAATAAAGTGGACGGGGGATTCTATCCTCCGTCCACTTATATATTTTATATTTAGTTGTTGGATACCGTTTCCTCGGACTGCTGTGCCTCCAACGACACAGTCTCTCCGGACATATACTTCACATAATCCAGATAGTCATTATTCCAGTCCGCATACTTTTCTGAATGTCTCTTATCCTTAAAAGAATAATTCTCTGAAATATATTTTCCAAGATAGGCGCTTACCTTCTCTGCGCCCTTACAGTTGAGATGTCTTCCGCCATCCCTCGTGTCGGTGCTCCAGTCAATCGCATAATCACCCTTGAGCGTATTCATATCGACAAATTCAATATTCTTGGCCTTAGCATACTTAACCATTGCATTGTGTCTTGCATAATTCCATGACTTCGCCGTCGGAGTCTCCATGAACATGATCTTGATTCCATTCTTCTCACACTTGTCTATAAGCTTATCGAGCAGTATCTTTGATACCTCCGGTATGTCCTCAACAGCCTTGGTTTCCACCATCTTGCTCTGGCCTGAAAACGGCTTGACCTCCATGCTGAGATACTGTCCTCTTGAGGCTGATCTGTATGTGTAATCCCTGGCACCGAACATGTCCGAAACACTCATGCTCTTCCACCTGTTGTGGTACTGTGCAAGAGGCAGATACTTATATGCCAGATTCTTCAGGTTGTTCTCAACCTTTTTCAATGTCGTCTTGCCTGTCCAAAGCATATTCACATCAAACACCACCAGCTTTGGCTTCTGACATGTGAGCACTTCATCCAGAAGGTTGGATGCCCCGGTCACATTCTGGAATCCCTCAGCCGCCACATATGTTGGAATTCCATATTTGTTCCATATATACATCGGAGAACATGCACTGTAGGCATTGCTGTCTCCAAGCACCAGTACGTCTATCGAATTCTTCGGTTCTCCATAGAAGCCCCTTGCATTCGAGTTGGTTATTCCGCTTCCCGGATCGCTCCGCTTCGGAGTAAACGCAGCTCCCAGCACTCCCATGATCATCACGGCCACCAGGGCAAATGCTATGGATTTTATTATATTACGTCCACTTTTCTTCATAGATAAATCACCTCTAAAACTGTGCATATATAAATCCAGCCACCTCATAGCCCTTGCCATATGCTCCGAGTATGATCACTCCAAACAGCAGCACATAGTAAACTGCCCATCTGAGGGCTATATTCTTCGTTGCAAGCTCTGCTCTTATCTGGTGTCCCTTCTCCTTGTAAAGTCCAACCAGGAACAGAATGAGCGCGCCCACTGCCAGCACTGCAAAATCTGCCATGTCAAGCTTCATTCCAAGCAAAGTTCCATTTGTCAGATCCGCAAATGTAAATCCCCTGAACATGGACACAAACATGTGTCCAAATGCTGTAAGATCATCAGCCCTGAACATGAGCATTCCCACATTCACAAAAATGAAGGTCCTGACAACCTGAAGCAGCCTGTATACCTTTCCCTGGCGGTCAACATTCATTTTCCCATACAGCTTCTTGAAAAGAGGCTCCATGAGAAGTCCGATTACCATGATAGCCCAATAATAAAGACCATACATGACGTACTTCCAGCTTGCGCCGTGCCAAATACCCGTTCCAAACCACACTATGAACATCGCTATAGACATAGGAACAAATGTCGCGAAGAAAGTATTCATATGTTCCCTGGTCTTCTTACTCAGCTTCACAAATGGCTTGGACAGTGAAACTGAATAGAACACATAGTCCTTGAACCATGCACCGAGAGTCATATGCCACCTTCTCCAGAACTCACTGACCGTCTTTGACATAAACGGCTGATTGAAGTTCTCTGAGAGTCCTATTCCGAACATCTGGGCACTTCCCCTTACTATATCCATACAGCCTGAGAATTCCGCATAGAGCTGTAATGTGTAGAGCAGCATTCCCACTACTACCGGAAGTCCTGTGTAGCTTGCGTAATTGTCAAATATCTGGTTCACATACATATTTGCGCGATCTGCAATAACTATCTTCTTGAAGAAGCCCCACAGTATAAGCTGGAGTCCCATGGTCATGTTCTCATAACTGAACCTATGCCCCTCATACATCTGCTCTCCAACAAGATCGAACCTGGCTATAGGTCCCTCAACAATGTGCGGGAAAAATGCAAGGAAAAGTGCAACCTTGCCAAACTTGTCCGATGCCCTGTATTTGCCTCTGTACACGTCCACTATGTAACTCACCGCAGACAGTGTGTAGAACGAGATTCCAAGCGGCATCATCCTCTGATACATCGGATTCTCTACATTTATGTGTATGAGTCCAAGCACATCTGTAAATACCTGTCCAAGGAATACCGAATATTTCAGGAATACCAGGATTCCTACATTCACAAGCACCACGCATACGCACACGCACTTTTTCTGCCATCCGATAAGTGCCTTGTACTCTTTTTTGTTTTCCTTTGGCAGAGCTTTCCTTGCCATGCTGCAGCCATCATCTATCTTGTTTATCAGCAGGCCGCCCACATATATGGTCAGCGACCCGAACAGGATAAATATGATATATCTGCCTGAATTGATAAAATAAAACAGATAGCTGAATGCCAGCAGCACCTTCCATCTGTGCTTCAGCGGCACTATATTGTACACTATAAACGCTCCGAGCAATATAAATACCAGATACGATATCGACGTATATGACATATTTCTCACTCCTCCAGTATTTTTTGACGGCAGTCAGTCCCCGCCATCTTCCAATATCTATATCTGCTCTTACTCGTCTTCAAGTCTCTGGATCATATCGTATATGGTCTGGACTGTCTTGAAGTTCTCCGGTGTGATATCAACAGGAGAAATGTCTACGTCAAACTCATCGCTGAGCTGAAGCACCAGCGTAACCATCGTGATGGAATCCAGCACGCCATGTCCTATAAGATCTGTCTCGTTCTCATAATCAACTCCAGGTTTTACCTCATTCAAAATCTTTAATAATTCTTCCATAATCCCATATCTCCTTATAATAAAAATTTTCTACATATTATAATTTTCACGGCAATACCAACGCAGCACATAAAGTGAATTATATCTATATAAGCTTGATAATACCACATGAAGGACATTTGAGGTCGCCGGCACTCAACGCGCTTGCAAGTGCTAGTGCCGCTGCAGACCGAAATGAGCGAGAGCGTTCCGAATGTGGTATATCACGCTTATGTAGATATTCGCTATTTTCCCTGCGCGTATTCCGCCTTCAGCCTCTTCCTGTCTATCTTGCCATTTGCATTGTGGGGCATGCTTGTCACCCTGACAAAACGGTTCGGCTCCATGTAGTGTGGGACCCTCTCCTGAAACGCCTTAAGCAGCTCCGTCTCGTCCTTCTTCTTGCCCTCGTAGATGAACACGATCTTGTCAGCCGCATCATCATATATACAGGCATAGCTTCTGATACCGTCTATGGCTCCCGCTGCCGCCTCGATCTCGCCGAGCTCTATGCGGTAACCCATGTGCTTGATCTGGTAATCCTTACGGCACACATAGACCAGCTCGCCGTATCTGTTGTACTTCACCAGATCACCGGTCTTGTATACCAGCTCTGGATAGTTCGGATTGATCGGATTCTGGACAAATGCCTCTCTCGTCTTCTCCGCATTTCCGAAGTAGCCCAGCGCCACAAATGAACCCCTGGCATAGAGCTCCCCCTCACGACTGAAGCCCGTCTCAGGATCAATCTCCGGTGACACCTCCCTACCGTTCTCATCAAGAACAAACACATCACAGTTGTTGCACGCATGTCCCATCGGCAGCGGCTCGTCATCGGCAAATACTCTGTCCACCACGTAATACGTACATATGTCGGTCGTCTCTGTTGGGCCGAACAGATTTGCATACATGGCATCCGGAAGATTCTGTATCCAGTAATTCAGCGGCTTTGTCGGCATCACCTCTCCGGCAAACAGCACCTTCTTCAGCTCGGGAAGCTGGGCGTACTGGAACAGCTTGTAATTTGCAACGATCTGCAATGCCGATGGCACCCAGTATATCGTGTTGATCCTGTATGTATTCATGAATTCCATCAGCTTCATAGGGAAGGTGAAATACGCCTTCGGTATGATGTACAACGTGGCACCATTTTTAAGAGTGCTGTAGAGATCTGACACCGACATGCTGAAGTAGAACGGTGTCTGGCTTCCGAATATCGTACTCTCGTCTATACCAAATGCCTCCGTGTACCAGTAGGTGTAGGATATTACATTCCTGTGTGATACCACAGCGCCCTTTGGAACTCCGGTCGAGCCCGATGTGAAAAGCGCATACACGGGATCCGTGTCTATCGCCCTGCTTCTGACCGCATCCAACACCGACTGATCTGCACTTGTGTCCAGCTCGTCAAGATTTAATATCCTGAATACCTCTTTGTTCTCGCCTTCCTGTCCCTGGCATCCATCTTCATCCACGCCATTTCTGGAAAGCTCCAGTGCCTTCTCCATATGCCCGATGTCAGTCACGACTGCAACCGGATTCAGCGTTCCGAGTATCGACTCGGCTCTGGACGCCGGCATCTCCGCATCCAGTACCACATAGAAATTGCCACTGTAGACAACTCCCATATAGGCAGCCACACTCCCAGGCTTTTTGTCCAGCAACACGGCAACAGGCTTATTCCTCACGCCATCTGTCTTCTCATATATCCATGCACCGATCTGTCTGGAAAGCCTCTCCATCTGACCATATGTGAGTCCGCCTTCCTCATCTGCAACTGCCAGCTTATCTGGATATTTTAAAGCCGAATTCTCTATAAATTCCAATATATTTTTCAATATTTACCACCTCGTTTAACCACCTTTTTCTTTCTTCCAAAATCGAATAGATTATATGCCAAGCCTTTCTGCCAGTTCAACTTAATATACATTCAACAGACTTAATTATATGTAAGAGTTATTACAATATGGTTACACTTCCTCAATCCATCAGCGTAATCCGCACTGCAGCTTCTCACTACACCTGCTGATTATAGCCGCCATCCCTTTAAGTTTCAATGAGGCGAATCTTTAAGATATCTTTAAGTAAAACAAAAAACAGCGGCAGACATGTCCATCCACGGACATATCTGTCGCTGACAAATGTATAAATATTTGTTTTCCCGGCACGGCTTACACGCCATACCTGATCCTTAGTCTCTTGACAAATCCCACAGATTTTCTCGCATTGTATAGCTTATCGGCAAATATATACAGGGTTCTGAGCTCTGCCTGCAACACGTGCATCAAACTCCAGATTCTCCTGTCTGTCCCAGCCCTCATATTTCTTTCTGAACTGTCTGTATACCTTCTGATCCATAAGCTGGCTTACCGCACTTATGTCCTCCCGCCGCACCAGCATATGCGCCTCATCCGTTCCGGCACATACCGCACGATCATAAAGTCCTGCTCCATCTTCTCTATTCCTCTGCCTTCTTTCCCTTCTCCTTATATTAATATAAAGATTAAGTATTGCGACAAGAGCTATAAGTTCCAGTATAACTCCTGCCACAAGGCATATATTCATATATTTCATTTCAAACAATCCAAACATTACAACCATTCTTTTCGTTATAACAACATATTATCCTAAAGTATATGGCAAAAAGTAATTCCAGACGCACAAAAACCGCCAATATCGCTTATGATATGGCGGTTTTGTCGATATTCTTATTACTTTCACTCTTATTCCAGCTCCTCCAGAGCATCCAGATAACTCTCCATCCACTGCACCTGCTTTGCGCTTTTCGCATCTTCTTCATCCGGTTCGTCCGGATCATCCGGCCACTCATCGCCCTCGTCAAGCTCCTGCATGGTCAGCCAGTTGTCAGCCACCTCAAGCTGAAGCATCCTTCCATCGTCACACTCCAGACTCACCAGCACCATAAGCGGCTCCCCCGGAAGCCTCTCCTCACAGCCGAAGTCGGCCTCATCTATTCTCTTTATTGTCCACATATTATCACCTCATGTTCTGTAGATGTCATAAATCACTCTACCCGTATCTTCAAAAAGTCTATGAGTGCTTCCAGCGTCAATTCCTCCTTGCGCCATATCCACTCTGTCTCTATCGTATAGAACAGCCCGCCGCCTATGTCACATGCCGCCGCAAACTTCTGTCTCTGCTTTCTGGACTTCTTATACTTGAATATATAATAGTAATAAAGTCTTCCCTCTATCACTTCATGTTTCAGATATGCCCTTGTCCGCAGTTCCTCCGGGCAGGCTTCATCCTCCACCAGCTCATCCAGCACGTAATCCTCAGCCGTCTCATCATCGATAGCCTCCTGAAGTGAACAATAGACAAGTTCCGGCTTAAGCTCCTCATTAAACCCCGCAAATGCCGGATCACTGTCATCGCCATCTATCAGTCTATACCTCTGAGGCAGGTCAAAGCTTATCTTTCTGGCACCTGACTGCAATGAATATGTATTGATTAATTGTGCATCTCCAGTCATCCCATAGATGTCCGCATATGGCATATCGTTTTTTCCATATACATTCCTATCATTTTCCATACCTGAACCTTCATCTAACTTTATAGATGTGTCCGTTAAATCATATGTATATCCGCCACCAGCATTTATCGTGCCAGAATAATCAGCCTCACCATATCCTACACCATCATACTCGTTCCCACCGTTAGCAGCTCTATCCGCCTCGCTGGCCTTCTTCGCCTGAAATCCGGATACTAGGAACGACACAAAAGCCAGCAATCCGATCAGAAACATCAATCCCTGTTCCGAAATATACGACCACAGCTCTGACAGATCCGATATATTTCCATGTGACTCTTGATATATATTGTATATTCCTGCTCCCCAGAACAGCACCAGCATGGCCCCGGCCACGACAAAGCAGGCGATCGCACTCTGTAAAACATACTTTAATCTTCTCATCTACCCTTCACCCCTGTCATTTCGCTTTTAATACACACATGCTTGCATCAACATACCGCAAGCATCTACCCCAAAGATACCGCATATTATACCCTCCAGTTCGCAGAATATCAATTACATTTGATATTTGATTACTCTTCTCATACAGCCGTTTCATATAGTCTCTTATGCCATATCTGTTATAAAGTCCTGTGAGTGCATCGTTGGAGCTCTTGGAATCGCTCTTCACCATGACCTTCATTACGTCCATGGACTTAACAGAAAACTTGAGCTCAGCGCCATACTTACCGGACTTGTTCATGCCTGCGATCATGGATTTTGATCCGTCTCTCACACAAAAGAGAACCCCAAATCTGAAGTGTGTACTTCTAATCTGGGGTCCTTTTTCATATATACTAGATATATCCTATTTTAGTACAGCTTAGCACCTGCCGGAATATGGTTGTCAACCATCAGAAGGTGAAGCTTCTCCTCGCCCTCTTCCTCATGGATAGCTGAAAGAAGCATACCGCATGAATCGATTCCCATCATCTTTCTAGGTGGAAGGTTTGTTATTGCAATAAGTGTCTTGCCGACTAACTCCTCTGGCTCATAGAATGCATGGATTCCTGAGAGGATGGTTCTGTCTGTGCCTGTGCCGTCATCCAGTGTGAACTGAAGGAGCTTCTTGCTCTTTGGCACTGCTGAACATTCCTTAACCTTTACCGCTCTGAAGTCTGATCTTGAAAATGTCTCGAAATCAACCTCATCAGCAAAAAGTGGCTCTATATCTACCTTGGAGAAATCGATCTTCTCGTTTGGTGTGAAGAATCCGTTGTTGTCACCGGCTGTCTCAGATACTGAATCAGAATCTGAACCACCCTCACTCTTCATAGTCGGGACCCTTTTTGTGGTTCTTTCATACTCGACCAAGCTGGTGTTAATACTATTAAATTCTCCATATTCCAATTATCCCCCATACTTCATATTTTTGCTCTACTTTGAGTCACTTTGCGGGCAAATGATGTAAAATATGATGTAAATGATGTAGGGCGATAGTAGTATATGCAAGAGCATATTCATATACAAGAAATTATAACTTCTCTTATTTACAATGTCAATCCACATCAAAGTAACGCTGCCTTATCTTTTCCTGCTTCAGAACAAGAAAAAAGAACACACAACACTCTGTATGTTCTCTTTCTGTATGTGAAGTCCAATATTATACTTTGAAGTAGCTATCCAATCCTTTGAACTCTTCCGCTTTCATTTCTTTTGTAACATCAGCATAGATGTTCAGTGTAGTTGAAATATCTGAATGTCCGAGTGCGTCTTGAATGACCTTTATATTTACTCCAGCTTCACACATTCTTGTTGTAAATGTATGTCTAAGCG
>ENA-OZAG01000660-OZAG01000660.1-human-gut-metagenome-genome-assembly--contig:-NODE-660-length-17034-cov-5.940927_pt1 | contig 17034 bp, 17 predicted proteins | sample MGYA00243300_ERZ653497 | MGnify/ENA primary metagenome ERZ653497 (study PRJEB26926, sample SAMN06164955) | human gut metagenome | biome: ENVO:00009003; feature: ENVO:2100002; material: ENVO:00002003...
AGCAGTTATTCGGTTATGAGCAAGTAGCGAAGCGGATTGCGAATATCCGCTTGACATGTGGGAAACGAATTATGTTCGTTACGCCATGATTTTGCGGAACAGATCCTTCAGATCTTCTACGCTTGCATCCTTCGGGTTGCCCGGTGCGCAGGCATCTGCGTGTGCGGAATCTGCAAGGAACTGCAGATCTTCTTCTTTGACTGCCTCGAGAACAGATGGGATTCCAACGTCTGCGGACAGCTTCTTAACAGCATCAATCGCTGCTTTTCTGTACTCTTCCTGAGACATTTCGTCTACACCTGCAACGCCCATGGCACGTGCGATTTCACGGTATTTCTCACCGGTGCACTCCTGGTTGTATTCCATAACGATCGGAAGCATCATGGCACATGCAACACCGTGTGGGGTATCATAAACAGCACCAAGGGTGTGTGCCATGGAGTGAGCGATTCCAAGACCTACGTTGGAGAAGCCCATACCTGCGATGTACTGGCCAAGAGCCATTCCTTCGCGTCCCTCTTTGGTGTTTGCGACAGCACCGCGCAGAGATTTGGAGATGAGTTCGATGGCTTTGAGATGGAACATGTCAGTCATTTCCCATGCAGCTTTTGTGGTGTAGCCTTCGATTGCGTGAGTCAGAGCGTCCATACCGGTGGAAGCGGTCAGGCCTTTCGGCATGGAGGACATCATATCCGGGTCAACAACTGCGATGATCGGCATATCGTGCGGGTCAACGCATACGAATTTACGTTTTCTCTCTACGTCGGTGATAACGTAGTTGATGGTAACCTCTGCAGCAGTACCGGCTGTAGTCGGAACGGCGATGATCGGTACACACGGATTTTTGGTCGGTGCGGTGCCCTCAAGGCTTCTGACATCCTCAAACTCCGGGTTTGCGATGATGATACCGATGGCTTTGGAGGTATCCATAGAAGAGCCGCCGCCGATGGCGATCAGATAGTCAGCGCCAGATGCCTTGAAAGCTTCTACGCCGTGTTTTACGTTTTCGATGGTCGGGTTTGGCTTGATATCGCTGTAAAGCTCATAGTCGAGTCCGTTTGCGGTCAGAATATCGGTTACTTTGGAAGTAACGTTGAATTTAATCAGATCCGGGTCAGAGCATACGAAAGCTTTCTTGAAGCCGTGTGCCTTTGCTTCATTTGCGATCTCGGCAATAGCGCCTGCTCCGTGATAAGAGGTTGCATTTAAATTAATACGATTTGCCATGATTGAAAAACTCCCTTCTAAAATGAATGAATGGTTTCACTGAACTTGTTATTATATTAACAAATCCGGAAGGGAAAAAGAAAGTGACAGAAGAAGCGAAGTGTAACACTTTAAAAAAAATCGCCATTGTGACAAAAACAACAGAACAAAATTTGTGAAAAATAACCAGAGAGTGTCTGAAAAACCATTTCCGCAATCTGCAAGCCCCACTTTGACACGCGCTCTAAGAGAGCAGCTGCAGATTCCGGAACAGTTTTTTTAAGTCTTCCGGCATTGCCCGGACGAGAAGAGCGGCAAACTCGGAAGGTGTCAGATCCATGCCGGTAAGCACCCATTTTACGGTCATGGTGATGGAACCCTGACAGTACATTTCGAGAAGAAAATGCATTTCCGGTGAAACCGGACTGCCGCTTTTTTCGTGAATCAGATTTTCGTAGAACGCGAGAATCAGATCGAAATCGTGCTCACGCAGAGAATTCTGCTTGTCGTAGCGGAAGGCAGCGGAGAAAAAAGCTTTTTCTTTCTGAATATAGGTAAATTTCTTTTCCAGACTGTCAAAAACGGTCGTTCCGCGACCCATATGTTCAAAGGATTTTGTCAGTAATTTATCAAAATACCAGTTGATCAGATCGTATTTGTCGAGAAAATTGCGGTAGAAGGTCTGGCGGGTAACACCACAGATTTCACAGATCTGGCGCACGGTGATCTCTTCAACGGGTGTTGTTTTCATGCACTCCTTCATGGATTCGGCAAGACGGTATTTTGTTTTTTCTCCTTTGGGAGCAGATACGGTGGAATGGATCATCCGGGCAGTTTCCTTTCGTTTCAAAAATTATAACTATGCAGAGTTATGCATACATTATAACGCGAATCAGAAGAAATAAAAAGCCCTGAACATGTTTCCAGGATGAAAGCGAGAAACATGCCAAGGGCGTTATTGTTATTTTCTTTTGTTTACGGCCTGTCCGACACAGTAGCATACAGCAGCAACAACCATGCCGTTGATGGAAGCGATGCCCCAGTGTAAGAGGTTCGCAACAATGGCACCGAGAATGACACCGGCGACCGCAAACCAGTCTATGGTTTTAAGCTTCGGCTGATCGGTTTCAAAGTCCTCTTTGTTCATGAAGTAGGCGAGCACCAGAATCATGCCGACCGGCGGCAGGGTACAATTCAGAATGTTGAGCCAGCCGCAGAAGTTGTAGTACAGCCATACGGAGGCAACCGTTCCGATGATACCGGAAAGGAGAACCATCGGTTTTTTCCTCTGATGGAAGATGTTGGCAAGACCAAGACCTGCGGTGTACAGAGCGTTGTCATTTGTAGTCCAGATATTAAGACCGAGAACGAGAACAGCCAGGTAGAACAGGTTCAGGCGGACCATAACCTCGAAGATATCGTTTCCGCCGACAAAGATCGAGGAAACGGCACCGAAGAAGAACATCAGGGAGTTTCCGATGAAGAAGGCCACAACCGTGGTGATGGCACCCGCTTTTCCGTTCTTTGCAAAACGTGCGAAGTTTGGAGTTGCGGTTCCGCCGGAAACGAAGGAGCCGACACCAAACCATCCGATCTGCGTAAAGCTGGTCATGGCTGACGGCAGATAGGAACCTTTTTCGCCAAAGGCTCTCTGGGACAAAAGATCAAGTGACAGACCGGTTTTTGCACCGACGTAGCCGAGCAGACCGGTATAAATACCAAGAATGATTCCACCAAGGATCAGTGATCCCAAAAAGCCCCAGAAATCGAGGCCGTCAGCGAGCTGCTGGCCGACCCACATGCTTGCCGAGAAGAAGGTGAAGCCAAGCTATAAACTTTTAACAGTGTAAGGGGTAGCAACCTGATTGTCAAGGGAAAAGGCGAATTTACATGATTTTCTTACAGAAGAAGGGAATGCGCCGCGATAAAAGGGATTTTACCGGGTTTTGCCTTCTCCGGAAAAATATTCTTTTGTAAGCTCCACAACCTTGCCCGAAAGCAGGAAGAGCGCAATCAGGTTTGGGATTGCCATGAGGCCGTTGAAGGTCTCGGCAATGCTCCACATCAGGCCAAGATTTGCGGTGGCGCCAAGGATGGCAACCAGCGCATAGGCGGCCATAAAATATTTTGTGATTCTTTCGGAGAACAAAAACTCGATGCAGCGTGCACCGTAAAGTCCCCATCCGAGAATCGTGGAAAAGGCGAAGCAGCACATCGCGAACGCGGTGAGCAGCGAAACCCAGTTTCCGTATGTAAGGGTAAAACCGCTGATGGTCAGCTCTGCGCCGGCAGCCTGTCCGTAGGTGATGGAAGTACCGCTGCAGAGAATAACAAGTGCGGTTAAGGTACAAATCACGATCGTATCAGTAAATACCTCAAAGATACCAAACATACCCTGTTTGACCGGCTTTTTGGTGTCGGCACAGGCGTGTGCGATCGAACCGGTACCAAGACCTGCCTCGTTTGAGAAAATACCGCGGGACACACCTTTTTTCACACTCATGAGCATGCTTCCGACGATACCGCCTGTAACAGCAGAGGGACGGAAGGCGCCCTCAAGGATCGATACGAAAACAGACGGAATCCGGTTGAGATTCAGTAAAATTACACCGATGGCAAGGACAATATAAAACAGAGCCATAAACGGAACGAGCTTTTCTGTTACCTGTGCGATCCGTTTGACACCGCCGAGCAGGATCAGCGCTACGAGTACCGCAATGATGATACCCTGAATCAGGTTGGAGGTAGGGATCGCGTCCTTTGAGATCACATGGTAATTCATCAGTGCGGAGTTGACTGCGGTTGTGATGGTGTTGACCTGCGTTGCATTTCCGGTCCCGAACACAGTCAGTACACCGAAAGCAGCGAAAAGATAGGCCAGAAAATGCCATTTTTTGCTGAGACCGTTTTTGATGTAATACATCGGTCCGCCGACGAGTTCCCCGTTGGCGTTTTTCTCGTGATAGAAAACAGCCAGTGTTACCTCGGCAAATTTCGTACACATGCCGAGCAGGGCGGAAACCCACATCCAGAACACAGCACCGGGTCCGCCGATAGCGATAGCGCCGGCAACACCGGCAATATTACCGGTACCGACCGTGGCGGCAAGTGCTGTACAGACCGCCTGGAACGGTGTAATTGCGCCATCGGAAGCATCTCGTTTGCGGAACATTCTTCCGAGCGTTGTGCGGATCGCATACGGGAATTTTCGAATCTGGAGAAAACGGGTGCGCAGACTCAGGTAAAGACCGACACCGAAAATACAGATCATAGCCGGAACACCCCAGATAAAATTGTTCACGGCATTGTTGATGGTTTCAATCAGTTGGAGCATAGATACCTCTTTCTTTTTCATAAGCAGAAGCACTTTTTTGGAAGATCAGTGCTTTCATAAAGTAACACAATGCAAAAAGTATATCATCTCAGACGAGATTTGCAAGTTTTTTTCGAGAAAAAACGCGGAACCCCCAAATTTTTTGCGATTCCGGAAAGATATATTTTCTCTAGCCTTATGGGTTTACCATGAGCCAGGCGGTTTTTTACGTTTTCTTCCAGTTTTTGTGAAGGAATGCAGCGAAATATGATAGAATAGAGAAAAAACAGAAAAGAGGATTATTGCCATGTTTCAGGTAATTGATATGCACTGCGACACCATCCCGGCGCTGCAGTGGAAGGAAAAACAGGAGCATCTTGCGGATGCGGATCTTCAGATCAATCTGGATAAGCTGGAAAAGGGCGGCAGCCTCTGCCAGTGCTTTTCTCTGTTTACGTTCCTGAAGGGACTGAAAGACGAAACACCGTTTGAGCATGTGAGAAAGCTGGCTGATCTCTGGAAATCAGAGGTGGAACGGTATCCGGACCGCATTTGTCAGATCAAAACGTATGCGGATCTGATGCAGGTACAGAAGGAAGGAAAAATAGGCGCGGTGATGACCGTCGAAGAGGGTGGTGTTTACGAGGGAAGTATTGAAAAACTGCACACACTGTACGATCTCGGTGTGCGGATTTCCACGCTGACCTGGAACTTTCCGAATGAGCTTGGATTCCCGAACCCGGCGCAGGAAGAGGGAAAGCCATATCTTCCGGATCTTGAAAACGGGCTGACACCGACCGGTATTACCTTTGTCGAGGAGATGGAGCGGCTCGGCATAGTGATCGATTTATCACACTTAAATGATGCCGGAATCCGCGATGTTTTTGCACATACGAGAGGTCCGGTCATTGCATCCCATTCCAATGCGCGCGGTGCGTGCTTCCATCTGCGAAACCTTTCAGATGAAATGATTCGTCAGCTCGCAGAGCGTGGCGGCGTCACCGGTATCAATTTCTGTCCGTCGTTTCTGCGCGAGGAGCCGGCGGCGAAAAAGGCATCGACGATGGATATGGTACGCCATATGAAATATCTGCGCAACGTCGGCGGCATCGACATCATCGGCCTTGGAACCGATTTTGACGGTTTCAGCGGTGAAACGGATGTGCCGGACACCGCGCATATGCAGCATCTCGCAGATGTGATGAGCCACGACGGTTTCACCGATGAGGAGATCGAGAAGGTCTTTTCCAAGAATGTACTTCGGGTGTTTAGAGAATGCTGGAAATAAAACTACAGCTCCGGTGATGCCGCCAGAAGCTCCTTTGTATAATCATTCTGCGGATGCGCAAACAGTTCTTCCGTCTCCGCGTTCTCCACAATCCGGCCTTCTTTCATCACGAGAACCCGGTCGCACATCTGATAGATCACGTTGAGGTCATGCGAGATAAAGAGAATCGAGAGCTGAAGCTCCTCCTGAAGCTGAACCATCAGCTCCATGATCTGCTTCTGAATCGTCACATCGAGAGCGGAAACCGGTTCGTCGGCAAGGATCAGGCGTGAGCCCTGGATCAGTGCGGCCGCGATGCTGACTCTCTGGCGCTGGCCGCCGGAGAGCTCATGCGGGCGGCGTTTCAGGTGCTCTGCGGAGAGACCGACTCTTTCAGCCATCGCAAGAACCCGTTTTTTTCGTTCTTCTTTCGGAACCTTCTGCATCCGAAGCGGTTCTTCTAAAATCCAGGAGATTTTCTTCGCCGGATTCAGGGAGGAAAACGGGTCCTGGAAAATCATCTGCGGATGGTCGACCTGCGAAATTATTTCGCCCTCATCTGGGCGGATAAATCCTAAGATCACTTTGGAGAGTGTCGATTTTCCGCATCCGCTCTCTCCGACGAGACCGAGAATTTCATTTTCATGAAGCTCGAAAGAGATATCATGAAGCACCGTTTTTCTCTGCTTTCCCTCCTGATAGGAGGCAGAAATATGGCTGACTTTCAGAATGTTGTTCGGAATGATTTCTTCCATGGGTTATTCCTCCTTTTCCGCCGGCGGAGCAGCTTTTTTGTCAGAGCCTGTCGGCCATTGAGCTGTTGGAGCGATTTTGATTCGTTTTCGCAGCGATGTTCGTCGGTTCGGAATTGCATCGAGCAGGCGGCGGGTGTAGTCTTCCTTCGGGTGGAAAAAGACATCGTCTACACTGCCGGATTCCACAATCGTCCCATGATTCATGACGATGACCCGGTCACAGAGCGAACGGATGACGCCGAGGTCGTGTGAGATAAAAAGAATCGCCGTGTGATGGCGTTCATTGATTTTTTTCAGCAGCTTTAAGATCTGCGACTGAATCGTCACATCAAGAGCTGTTGTCGGCTCGTCTGCAATCAGAAGCTTCGGTTCTGTAATAAGCGCCGCAGCGATCATCACCCTCTGGCGCTGACCGCCGGAGAGCTGGTGAGGGTATTTTTTGCAAAGCTTTTCCGGGTCGGGAAGCTCGACCTCATGCATTATAGCAAGAACCTTTTCATGACGTTCTGCCGGTGTGCAGCTCTCATGAATCAGCAGTCCCTCTGCAATCTGTTCTTCGATGGCCAGAACCGGATTTAAAGAGGTCATCGGCTCCTGAAAAATCATACTGATTTCTTTTCCACGGATGCGCTGCAGATCCTGGCTGGAAGCGTGTGTAACGGAAGAACCTTCGTAAAGAATTTCTCCGCCGGATACGGCGGAATTTTCCTTTAAAAGGTGCAGAATGGAGAGCGCCGTCTGGGTTTTGCCGGAACCGGATTCCCCGACAATGCCAAGCGTCTCACCTTCTTCTAAGGAAAAGGAGATGCCTTTTACCACTTCGGTCGGTGGCGTGGTATCGTAAAATGCAATTTTTAAGTCACGTACATCGAGAAGTGCCATATCAGTTACCGCCTTTCTTCTGTAATCCGTCGCCGAGGAGCGATACGCCAAGCGCCAGTAAAATGACGGCAAGACCGGGGAAAACAGAGCCCCAGGGAGCAGTCATCAGATACGTCTGGGATTCTGAGAGCATCCGTCCAAGCGAGGCATCGGGCGGCTGGACACCGATGCCGAGAAAGCTCATGCCGGCCTCGGAGAGAACGGCGTTGTTGAAACCGATTGCTGCCATCGAAAGAAGGGACGGGACCGTATTTGGCAGGATATGTACAAATATGATCCGAAGATGGGAAACACCCATCAGACGGGCACTTTTGACATAGTCCATATCTTTGCGTGCGAGAAATTCGCTTCTGGTGATACGTGCAAAGCTCGGAATGAATACGATACCGAGTGCAAGGATCACGTTGTATTTGCCGGGACCCAGCAGCGCGATAAATACCAGCGCCAGCAGGATTCCCGGAAAGGAAACAATGACATCGTTTATGCGCATCAGGATTTCGTCAATCCATCCGCCAAAATACCCGGTGAACGCACCGACAAGAACACCAATGGTTCCGCCGAGCAGCAGAGTAGCGAAAGCGACGAAGAAGGTTGTACCGGTTCCTTTTAAGACGCGGCTGAAAATATCGCGTCCAAAGTGATCGCAGCCGAACGGGTGCGACAGAGAGGGAGCAGCAAACTTGGCTGCGCCGTTCATTGCATCCGGGTCGTACGGTGTATAGAAAAAGCCGATCAGAAGAAACAGAAGCATAAAAGCGGTGAGAACAGCTCCGATGATCAGCGTGAGATTGCGTTTCTTTTTCATAATGAAAACCCTTTCCTTTGTCGTGGGCGGCTCCCCATGACCTTTCGGTCGCGGGAGCTGATGATCGAAAGCTCCCGTCAGTCTTTTACGCGGATACGCGGATCAATTCTGCCATACAGCAGATCTACCACGAAATTGATGATAATAATGAGGGCGGCGATCAGTACAAGGATGCCCTGAACCACGGGGTAATCGCGGTTGGAGATCGAAGTGATCAGAAGATTGCCCATGCCCGGAATCGAAAAAACCTGTTCCAGAATAATGCTGTTTGCCACAATATCTGCGATTGTCATGCCCCAGAAGGTCAGTACCGGAATCAGGGCGTTTTTCAGCACATGGTGATACATAACACGGCGTGTACTGTTTCCGCGGGAATAGGCGGTGCGCACATAGTCGGCATCGAGCTGTGAGAGCACAGAGCTGCGCAGCATTTTGACAGCCATGGAACAGCGCGGAAGTGCAATGGCGGCAGACGGTGCAACAAGATAACCGATAAAACCGGAAAAATTTTCAGAAATCGGCACATAGGCGCCCGGCTGAAACCATTTGAGAATCAGACCGAAAAGATACGTGATCAGAATACCGATGAAAAATCCCGGCACAGACATGATCACCTGATTGATCGTCATGATCAGCCGGTCCAGATGGCCTCCGGCGTGCTGTGCTGTGAAAATACCGATGGGAATCGAGACAACAAGGATCATCAGGAATGCGATAACGGTGATAGCGATGGTAATCGGAACTTTATCGCGGATCAGTTCTCCGACCGGCATCGAGTACGAATACGAGGTGCCGAGATCTCCATGAAAAAAGCCGGTTACCCACGAAGCATACCGTTCCAGAACCGGCCGATCCAGGCCCATTTCCTTTTGCAGAGCCTCAATCCGCTCCGGCGTCGCCTCCGTTCCAAGCTGCGATTTTGCCGCATCTCCGGGTATGACGGAAAAGGCAAAGAACGATAAAAAGGATACAAGAAGCAGCGTAAGAAGGAGAGAGCCGAATTTCTTTGCAATGTATTTCATGAATGGAAATTCCTCCTTGTGTAATGTAGGATACTCCGGGAATTTTTCCCGGCTTATAAAAGCAGGCACAGAAAAGCTTCGGGCGTATCGGCTGAAGGTTTTCGTGCACGTCATTTTTATTGTAGACAATGCAGGTGTAAATAGCAAGATAAAATTGGAATATCTCGAATTACAGAATAACAGGAAAAGGCCTCTTGCATAACCTGTGCGGATGATGCAAAAAGCCTTTGATAAATTGCCTTCGATAAATCCCCTGTTTAGTTTTCCATTTCCCGTCCGAGATACGTTGCCGCTACCTGGAGGAGCTTTTTTTCTGTGTCGCCCGGCAGGGACTCCCTGTCTTTGCCGCAGAGAATGACCGAACCGATGGCATCACCGGAGGAGAGAATCGGAAAAATGAGCTCCGGCAGAGGAGTAGTATTGTCTGTGTTTTCCAAAATTGAAAAATAAGCCTTTTCACCGGGACGCGCAAGTACTGTTTTCCGGTTCAGAATCGCCTCCTCCAGCCGGCTGCTGATGGACTTGCCAAGATAATTTTTCTGTTCCGGCCCGTTTGCCGCCACAATCTGTTCCTGATCCGAAACACAGACGAGACATCCGGTCACCGTTGAAATTGATTTTGTAAACCCTGCTGCGCATTCCGCCAGCTCTTCGATCGGTGAGTATTTCTTCAGGATAATCTCACCCTCCCGTCCGGTATAAATTTCCATGGCCTGTCCCTCCCGGATCCGCATCGTGCGCCGGATTTCCTTGGGAACTACCACACGCCCCAGATCATCAATCCTTCGAACAATTCCCGTCGCTTTCATATGAAAAATTCCTCCTGTTTCCGCAATGTACTTTCCATAATTTGTGCTGTATGGGTAGTATGTGGAAAAACAGGTGGAATTATGCATGGAAAAAAGAAACAGTATTTCCGCTGTTTGCAGCAATTTCGGAAAAAATACAGTGAAACAGCAGTGGTTAGTCTGGTTGCTCCTTTTACAGAAGACTGCGGTCTTTTCCGAGATAGAACAAAGCGATCGTATCCGGTCCGACGTGGCTTCCGGTGCAGTAATCGTAGGAAGTATTGATAAACTCACGCACCTTCACTCTTTTCTGGATTTCTTCCATCATATAAAGAGATTCCTCATAGGCATCTGCATGTGCGATTCCGACGATCTGCTTTTCCGGTTCTTCGATCGTTTCACAGAAAAGACGAATCAGTTCATTTAAAACGGCCTTGCGTCCTCGGACATTCTTGTAGGAAACAATATAGCCATCTTCACTTCCACGCAGAATCGGTTTGATTTTCAGCATATTTCCGACCACAGCGACACTTCCCTTGATTCTTCCGGTGCGGGAAAGATATTTCAGATCGCCGACGGTGAAAATGCCGTTCATTTTGCCGACGTAGGTTTCCAGAAGATCTGCCGCTTCGTCTACGTTCATGCCCCGATCGCGCATTTCGCTGGCATAGATGGCGAGGATGCCCTGTGCAAGAGAGGCATTCAGGGAATCGACGAGGCGGATTTTACGTTTTCCGCCGTATTCCTCAAGAAGCTCCTCGGCAGCAAGTCTTGCGGAGTTATAAGTTCCGCTGATGTTTTTGCTTAAGGAAAGATAGATGACATCCTGATCTGCCTCAAGAGTGGTGCGGAACGCATCCGCAAAATTTGCGGTGCTGATCAGTCCGGTCTTGATTTCACAGCCGGTGCGCATGGCATTGTAATATTCTTTTCCTTTTGCAAGCTCCTCTTCCGGTGACAGATCCGGGTCGAAGCAGACCAGCTCTTTTCCATTCACAAGATTGACGAAAGAAACGACATGGATATCGTATTTTTTCGCAGTAACAGCAGGCAGATTTGCCGCTGAATCAACAAAAACCTGAAACATAAATAAAATTCTCCTTTGTAGTGTAAATGTCCCCCAAAATGATGTAACTTTTGATAAGCATTGTAGCACATTGTATCACCAAAGAAGAGAGATTTCAATGGAAGATAGACAACATACTACAAAGGAGTGTGCCGACAAGTTGATTTCTGAAATCATCTGTTTTCGGAAGAAATTTGACCAGGTATCAATGCATAGTAATAATGACTAAAAACGGCAGATGTATTTTTAGTAAAAACCGCTTTTGAAATAAAATCGTTTTATCTATAAATGAGCAAGTTCGTGATTTTGCATAAAAGAAAGACACCTTGATTCTTGATGTTGTATAATGAAAGTGACGAAACAAACATTTGCAACATTTACGAAAGAAGGTGCCTCTTGCAAATACTATACATCATTCTTTATTCATATACAACCAGCTTAAGCAATTAAGGATAGAGTAAACTTACTGTCAGTTGGAGAGTTGCAGAAGATTCCCTGCTATGAACTTGACCAGATTGTTTTCTCATAGTCTACTTCTCCCACAGTGTTTTGGTAGCATTTCGTATTTGCTGAAGGTACATGAAAGTGTTCTCCTGTTAAATAATATTCTGTAAGTTATTTTCTATAGATATCCGCTGATAGTAGGTATCTATGATATCCTGCAAAGTAATCGTATTCATTTTTTCTTCGGCAGCCTTTTGAATTTCATTATAAAATCCCTGCAAAGATAACTGAATGTTAATGCCAACGCCACAATCTGGATTGGTATGAGTATCTAAATGAAGCAATGGTTTATCACCTTCAACTGCTTTATAAATATCCAGCAATGTAATCTGATCTGCTGGTTTTGAAAGAGAAGGACGGGCATGTCCGGCTACACTGGTCATAAGTCCGGCTTTTTTTAGTTTTAACATAAGCTGGCGTACAAAGCCGGGATTTGTATGGACACTTTCTGCAATTGAGGCACTGGAGAGAGATTTTTCCTGGTTGATAGCAATCAGAACCATCACATGAACAGTATCACTTAATTTCGTTGAATATTTCATGATAAGAAACTCCTTGTAGTATGATATAATGATCTTGTTTTCACGTTTTTGGGATGAAAATATTTCTGGTTTGTTTAAAACATCCTAAGTTCTCAACAGTTCTTTTTAATGTGTTGATAAACTGTACATTTTTTAATGCTTTGATGATTGTAAATAATATAATTACAACTATAATGGGAATTAAAAGAAAAGTCAACACAGTAATGAAACTTACGGCAAAGGAGAACTTATGGAATACAAAAATCAAACAGAAAATCGTGCATTTCGGGAAATGTTGCAGGCAGCAGTAAAACGGCTGCAAAATCGTTCCGGAGAGGATATTGCTGCAAAAAGTGGGGCTGTTTTTCATAGTAGCCGAAATGTGCTTGAAGTACTGAGTTTTTATGAAACAATTGAAATTCAACTCCCTGAGTTTCGTATTAACTCAAACGTGGACGAATGGCATTATCTGACATTGCTGCATTATCTGGATATGGCCGATGGCACAGAAGGCTCACAGAAGCTCATTACTTTTGGTAACCTGAAAGATGGATTGATTCGGGGAACCAAGTTTGACCGGACTGCAGAGCAGAAACTGGAAAAGCTTTTGCAGGATAAAGATCCTGAGAAAATTCAGAAAGCATGTAAAAACCTAGGTGCAGAATTCACAGAAACAAAGGCGGATCTGTGTGCTGTTTTTCCAGTTCTGCCAAGATATCCGGTAACTTTAAAGATATGGTTTGCAGATGAAGAATTTCCTGCATCTGGAAAACTATTTCTTCAAGATCATGCCGATCATTATCTGAGTGTAGAAGATGCGGTAACAGTTGGAGAAATTTTGCTGCAAAAATTATCGGAAGCATTTTCTTACCTCTGATCATGAATCAGAAAACTTTCCAGTCCGGCTTTGATAAATTTGTCGATTACTGTCTGAATCTGTTTCCAGTCATTACAGTGATTGCGGAGCATCAGTCTGTTGATGGAAAGGCAGCCATTCATTTGAAAATAAAAAACCGATTCTGCCTGTTCAAAGGTCAGGAGGCTGTGTGACATAAGCCAGGTCACATAGCCTTCTTTTGTATTTTCTGCTATTTTTTCCAGAAGAATAGGGGCAATTGCATCATCCAGAAACAGTGCCCTGTATTGTGATTCCATCTGTATTTTCTGACAGAACGGATAGGAACAGCTTTTTTGATTTAGACAGAATAAATGATCTACAGTTGTTAACATATCCTGAGTCATATCATTAAAAATATCTGATAATACATCGTGGATATCGTAGTAATGAAGATAAAAAGTGCCACGGTTGATTTCAGCATTTTTGCAGATCTCTGTAACTGTAATTTTCGTAAAACTTTTCTGATTTAACAACTCTAAGAACGTATCTTTTATGGTTTGCCTGGTATAGCGGGTACGGCGATCTTGTTTTCTCGTTTTTTCTGACATTATATACTCCTGTATTAGTTAGTATCATATAATTTCTCAACAATTTTTCTGATGTGTTGAGTAACCATACAAATCTCACAGATTGATTATTGTAATTTATATAGTAACAACTATAATGAGGTTTAAAGAAAAAGTCAACAGATTGTTCAGAATTTTAGGAGGAAAAACATGGGACATGTAATTGCAGTATCAGGAAAAGGCGGCGTAGGAAAAACAACTCTTTGTGGATTGTTGATCCAGTATTTATGTGAAAGCGGAAAACGTCCGGTCCTGGCGGTGGATGCAGATGCAAATGCAAATTTGAACGAAGTGCTCGGTGTTGAGCCGGAGGTCACACTTGGGGAGCTGAGAGAAGAAATTGAGCGGGCAGGCATAGACCCACGATATCAGATTCCCTCCGGTATGACAAAACAGGCATATCTGGAAATGCGTCTTTCTGATGCGATTGCAGAAGAAGACGATTATGATTTGATGGTAATGGGACGAACCCAGGGACAGGGCTGCTATTGTTTTGTAAATGGTCTTGTGCAGACCCAGGTTCAGAAACTGCAAAGCCATTATCCATATATTGTGGTTGATAACGAAGCGGGTATGGAACATATCAGCAGAGGAATCCTGCCAATGATGGAAGTTGCCATTCTTGTAAGTGACTGTTCCAGAAGAGGTGTTCAGGCAGCCGGACGTATTGCAAAGCTGATGAAGGAGTTAAACTTTAAACCACAGAAAACTGGATTAATCGTGAATCGTGTTCCGGATGGAAAACTGGATGCCGGAACTCTGGAAGAAATCCGAAATCAGGGACTGGAACTGTTAGGGGTTGTACCACATGATGACCAGGTATATCAGTATGACTGTGATGGAAAGCCGATCATACGGCTTCCGAAAGATTCTCCTGTAAGAAGTGCACTGGGAGAAATTGTAAAGAAGTTAGGATTGTGAGTTGGAGGATTGAAAGTTTGAAGATTGAGTAAACAGAAATATTATCTGATTTGATATAACCAATTGCAAAGAAAGGAAAATCTTCATGAGAAGTCATTGGACAGAAATAGAAAAATATTTAGAAGACCAGAAGGTAGCGCAGGAACTGATTGGAGAACTGAGAGATTTTCACATGCGTTATGAGGTAGAGGATCAGGTAAAGGAACGAGTAGAAAAACCGGATATCCTATTTTATGGGAAAAAGATTCTGGAAATGTCAACAGCAGCGCTTCTTCAGGGAGATAACCTGTTACTTTCCGGTGCGAAAGCTACAGGGAAAAATGTACTATGTGAGACACTGGCATGGATATTCGGAAGACCGGAATACGACATTTCTTTTCATGTAAATACAGACAGTGCCGATCTGATTGGAACGGACACCTTTATAAATAATGAGGTTCGCCTTCGGAAAGGCTCCATCTACCAATGCGCGGAATTTGGAGGATTTGGAATCCTGGACGAAATCAATATGGCAAAAAATGATGCGGTTTCTGTACTGCATGCCACACTGGATCATCGGCGCAGAATCGATATTCCAGGATATAACAGGATTTTACTTCATCCGGCAACACGATTTATCGGCACGATGAATTATGGCTACGCAGGTACCAGAGAGCTAAATGAAGCATTGGTTTCAAGGTTTATGGTAATTGATATGCCTGAAATGGATGAGGATAGTGTCCTTTTTGTATTAAGACAACATTTTCCAGATGGGGAAAAAAGTGCACTGAAAGCTTTTGCAGGACTGTTTCTGGATTTGCAGATCAAAGCTTATCATGGAGAAATCTCAACAAAATCTCTTGACCTGAGAGGATTGGTTTCTGCTGTAAAAGCAACAAGAAGCGGACTTTCTCCAATTGATGCAATCCAGATGGGAATCATAAATAAAAGTTTTGATGTATTTGAAAAAGAGATCGTAGAAGATGTGGTTTCTACCAGAATCCCATCTTCCTGGACCGGAAAAGACATATGGGGGTAAACTTGTATGGAGGATGTCAGATGGCCGGCGGAACAACTGGAAGAACATCATCTGGAGATCAGCAATCGTATCAGAAATCTTTTTTTGGACAGTCAGTGGTGATTATGATACGGAATTTGAACCGGATACAGAAAAATATGTTTATTCAAAACAAACGGTTCTGTATGAGGCAGTGAAGCAGGGTGCCTTTGCACGATATTTTGATCAGAAGAAACTTGGCATGTATTTGATGAAAAAATTACATTTTTCTGCTGGAGAAGATATGCTTTTGCCTCTTCAGAGATTTCGGGATTATGAAGATCCAAGGGAAACAAATGAAAGAATCTTTCAATTTCGTGCATATGCCAATAACAGAGATGGGCTTGCACTGAAAACAGTCGGTTCCTCTCTCATGGAGCGACCGGAAAAAAATAAGATTTTAATCGTATTAAGTGATGGAAAACCCTGTGATATGAGCATACAACGACCAGGAACCCGCCAGCCCAAGATCTATGACGGAGAAAAAGCTGTGAAAGATACTGCATATGAGGTACGTTGGGCCAGAAATCAGGGAATTTTCGTAATTGGTATTTTTGTAGGAAATGAAGAAGAACTCTCCGTGGAAAAGAGAATCTATGGAAAAGACTTTGCCTATATTCGTAATATCAGCAATTTTTCCCGTATGGTAGGAACTTTTTTGCGAAGACAAATTGATATGGAATGAAAATGGAGGAATCACTATGGGTAAAATTGAATTTGCCAATTGCCAGGATGTAAGAAATCAGAAAAAGATACAGGAATTAGATTGTCCACGCTGTCATGAACCGGGAGGCATTGAAGCCTTTGTGAAAGACGGGATACTTGCAGAGGATGGAGTATGTGATAACTGCGGATATATTCTTCCAGAAGGAACAGAACTGGAGGAAGTGGAGTAAGACAGTTTGAAGTATGGTCATATGTAATGCTTATTATTTAGAAAAAAGAAAAGGAGTAAAGATAGAGATGAAAATAGCAGTTTGCGGAAAAGGTGGATGTGGAAAAAGTACAGTAACCAGTCTTTTGGCTAAGGCTTTAGCCAGACGAGGAAAAGAAATTTTGGTAATTGATTCCGATGAATCTAATTATGGTCTACACCGACAGCTGGGTATGAAGCTTCCCAGAGATTTTACAGACTATTTCGGTGGTAAGCAAAATGTTTTAAATGATATGATGTTATCAAAATTTACTCATCAGTTTTTTGAGGAAACCTGGACTATAGATGATATACCGGAAGATTATTATAGTCTGAAGGACGGTGTAAAACTGATGACCAGTGGAAAAATTCATCAGGCAAATGAAGGGTGTTCTTGTGCTATGGGAACTGTTATGACTCAATTTATCCAAAATCTCAGGCTTACAGAAGACCAATTTGCGCTAATGGATATGGAGGCTGGTATTGAACACTTTGGACGTGGAATTGATAACGGTGTAGATTCTGTCTCTTATACACATCTCCGAGCCCACGAGACACTGAGCGATCTCGT
>ENA-OZAG01000666-OZAG01000666.1-human-gut-metagenome-genome-assembly--contig:-NODE-666-length-16818-cov-6.221082_pt1 | contig 16818 bp, 17 predicted proteins | sample MGYA00243300_ERZ653497 | MGnify/ENA primary metagenome ERZ653497 (study PRJEB26926, sample SAMN06164955) | human gut metagenome | biome: ENVO:00009003; feature: ENVO:2100002; material: ENVO:00002003...
AACTCGTGTATACGTTGATAGCGTATCGAGGGTTCGAATCCCTCTCTTTCCGCCAGATGAAAACCGCGTATTTACTGGATTTTCTAGTATTTACGCGGTTTTTTCGTGTTTACATTTCCATTCCGGACGACTTTTTTCCATCAAAAACGGCAGATTTTGCACTGAATCGGAACAGTATGCAACACGAAATGCAACACGAAAACTGTGCAAAACAACGGTGGCATTATTACAATATGCCGCCGTTGTTTTTTACGATGTCCCCAGCCTGCAAAACGCGTAGCAGCGTGATCAAAATATTTTAAACGGTACAAACTGCACAATGAATTATACAATTATTTGTGCATTCCTACAAATTATTATAAATACGGTAATTTCTCTTGACAAATGATACCAAATGTGCTATAATATAATTACAGAAACGGGGAAGAACCCGAAAACAAAAAAAGAAAAGGAAGTAATCACTATGAAAAAATTCGATCTGAGAAGCATCATGACAAACGCTTGGGCACTGGCAAAAGGATTCGTAAAGGCTTACGGCTGGACGCTGCGCAAGGCTCTGAGCAATGCGCTGAAACAGACATGGGCTGATGCAAAAAAAGCAGCCGAAAAGGAAGAAGAAAAGCCGCTAGATCGTAAGGGTTGCATCGACAGACTGCGCGCAATCATTGCACACAGTGCGACAAGATACACATTTTTCGAAGATGTACGGGATTGGGAAAATTACGGTAAAAACCGCACCTACCTGAAAATTGTTGAAAAGTGCACAGACAGAACCAGCCGTCACTACAAGGTACGTGAATACGGATATTTTGATAATATTGCCGGTGTTTATGTTCCGGGCAAAAATGACCTGACAGAAAATTTCAATTTCAGCGGCGCATCATTCTAATGCGCCGAGAAAAGAGAGGAACCGCATATATATGATAAATTTTGAAGAATTTCAAAAATTGTACACCTACGTTGAGGGAAAGAAGCTGGATCCGGATCAATTCGCGGAATCCTATAAATGGAAAGATTGGATGTGTGGGCAAAGTATCGATGAGGTAGGGCGGATTCTGCGCTGCACAGTTGATATTGCAAACAACGGATTTCAGGCAATCAAAAAACATTTCAAGAATTTGAAACAGATCGGCGATATGTTCCGAATCCCGTACTACACGCTGGTGAAGTGGAGCTGCGGCGAGCGTGAACCGTCCGAAGCCTGGATGATTTTAATGGCATACGCAACTGTAAATTTTGTAGATGGTCAAAATGTACAAGAATCAACGTGCTATTTTGTGTAATCATACAAATGTTTATAAATACGGTAACTTTATATTGACAAACCGCTTGAATTGTGGTATAATTATAACAGTGGAAGAGATGAATTCCACAAAAAATAAATAAAAAGAAAAGGAAGTATCACTATGAACACTACGAACGAAAAGGTTGAAATCACAGGCACCGAAGAAGCAATCAAGAATTACAAAGAATTCAACAGCGGCAATGGGTACGATCCGCATTATGGCTACATGATGCTAGATCGTAGCACCGGCGAAGTTTGGACAGATGAATTTTATGATCTTGGGCACAACAGCTGGAAGCACTATGACGATCCAGCTATCATCAACCTAGTCCGCAAGATGGGTGAAATCGATGAACCACTTGATCCAAACAGCGTGGAAGATGTAAAAAAAGCAGCTGAAATCTTGTGCGATGAATGGACAAAGAAACGCGTGGAAGATGAAGAATGAATAAGCAAGCGGCAGTAATCACTGCCGCTTTTTGCCGCGTGGTTGACATCCAAGATCAAACGTGGTACAATGTTGGTGTGATATAAAAACTGAATCAGTTTTAAATGGGGCGGCGTTGCAACGGTGCCCCAGATTTTTTATCTAAACAAAAAAATAGCGGCAGTAACATGATAGTTACCGCCGTTTTTTTGTTTTAAATTTTTTTCGTGTAGTCTAGACAAATCCACCCAGCTTTCGATTTTAAAAATCCCCAGTTGTTGCATTTGTCTACGATCGTGTAAACGCCGTGGTCGCTGATCGTTCCCACAACAGGATATTTTGTCCCGGCGCCTTTGCGGATGTTCAGAACGTCCGCTGTAATTTTTACCCGATACGGGGCGAATTTCCCGGCTGCTGGTTTCGCTGCTGCTGGCTGTTTTGCCGGCTGCGTTTTTCCATCCAGTTTGTTTTTTACGTCCCACAGGAACTGCGCCCAGTGTTCGCAGTTTTCTGTGTCGCTGCCGCCCCTGGATTTTGGAACGAACCACTTCGGGCAATTTTTTCCGGTAACATCAAAATGCCGAATCACACCACGATTCATTGGATTCAGTCCATATTTTTTGCACAGATTGGCAGTCAATTCCACCAGGCTATTGTATGTAGCTGTACTAAATTTGCCCGTCCAATCGGGATGACAATTTTCAATGCTGACCGTGTAACTGTTTGCCTGATTGGTGCACCAGGAAACCTCTTCGTCCGGGATGCAGCAGATCACTTCACCTTGCAGCCCGATAATGTAATTCGCAGATACCTCTACATCTGTATTCTGAAAATAATTGCGATTCTGCATAGCGGAAGAACCCGGATTTGCCACCCAATGAATGGCAATGGCAGTTGTTTTAGATCGTTTAGTATACGGGCGATTGTGTGTTAAAAATGCATTTGTGATATTCATAGGTTATTCCTCCACTTCCGGCAGACCTGCCACGCTAGTTAAAACGGATAATACGCCCGACAATAGTGCAGCGGATCCAACTGCAATCCAATTGACTTCCTGCATTACGGCGGATACGCCGATCATTGCAACAGCCGTCTGCGCCATTGTTTTAATCGCTCTGACTGCCGCTGCTTTCGCCCATAGCTTCCAATTTCTCATGATTGTGCTCCTTTCTCGGTTGGCAGCGCCATGAATTCTTCGTGCAAATGCGTCATTACGCCGTTTCCGCCTAATTCATGGTACTGTTTGTACATGTTTTCGTAGTTTTCCTTTGCGTATATTGGCGCATATCCAGCGTCAATATATTTGTTGTAACAATATAGCATTCTGTCCCGTAGTAGTGCTTGCACGCCAAATTCTAGTGCCTTTTGCCGCGCGTCCTGCCGTTTCATCCTGTCAATAATTGATCGTGTCCCAATCCCCAACACGCCAGATGCGGAAATGACGGAAATTAAAACCGTTATCAAAAAATTATTCACGTTTCCTGCCCCCATCCCATTGATACAAATGTCGTACTGAATCGGAACATTTGCGATTGTTTCAGTTCGATTCCTTCCGGGTAATCGATCGTTTTCACCTTTCCGTCTTCTGTGATTTCGCCCAACATCATAACGCTATCGTTTTTCCGTTCCAGGCTAGTATCTGCATAATCGGTGTAAATGGGGAAAATAATTCTTTCCCCACTGGATCCTGCAAATTTTGGTCTGAACTTTTCCGGCAACGTGAAAAATGTTATAGACGGCGTGCGCCCATTGTAAACTTCTGCAAATGTCAGAATTGCGTATACACTGGTTAGATTTCCTGTTTTTGTAGCATATGCATTGCCCACGCACCCAATCGGATCACTGGATTGATTGACGTTTGTCCAGGATGTAAAAAAGCCCGTTTTGTTCGTGGTTTCGCTGATGCTGCTATTCAAATTTTGCAGCCCAGTGTCAACATATTTTTTTATCGCACCGCCTTGCACGGGGTTTGTCCCATCGGCGGTTAGCTTTTCGTCAACTGTGACGGATGTTCCACCAGCGTTTCTTGCAATTTTCGCCAAATATTCCTGTTCAACGGTTTGCGGTTCTGGCAGATCTCCGGAATAGTCCCCGGAAATTGCTGCCAGCATTGTTTGTGTAATCGTTTTTGGTTTCGTCAAATCTGCCATAAATTACTCCCCCTATGCTGTTGCTGTTGTCAGTGCGCCGTTTACATAAATTACACCGCCTGATTCAATTTTGGTTCCGCCTACTGTGCTACCGATCGTTTTAATTTCCCCGGTTGTGCTGGCGCAGATTGTGGACGATATTTTGCAATACCCCAATCCTACCACGGAACCGCCGCTACTACGAACCGCAATCACAGACGACACTTCGGACGCATCATCAGTTGTTACTGTGATGGTAGCGCCATCCAAATAGCACTGGCTGGATGTTGTGATAAACAAACACGGATCCGTATATTGTGCCGTTCCAGATGAAACTGAAATATTTGCATGGTACCCGTAAACATGGGAACCAGTCGATGCGCGAATTACGCCTTTCGTGCTGTATCCGGATGCAGAAACGGTTAACCCGGCAATCGACAATGTACAACCAACAATATCTATACGCCCGTTTAAAATGGTTGTTGCTGTGTCTTCGCCAACCAGCGCGATTTTTTTATTTTCGGCTGAAATGCCGATATCATAGGTTCCAGCTGCAAATTGCAGGCGGATATTCGCACACGTGCTGTATTTTTTTAGTGCAGCGGTTACCGTTCTCATTGGTTTATCCACAGATAATCCACTGTTAGCATCAGATCCTGTTGATGCGTTTAAATATACTGTCACCCCATCAATAATAGGCGGCACATACGGCGCTATTTGTACACCATTTCTGTATATGATACTGCCAGATTCTGCATTGGATTGTGTCGGCGACATAACCGTGTTATCGTCAACGATTTTTGACGCCGTTTTCGCCTGTATAATGCCGTACGATGCAGTACCGCCATAATTGCATGCAAATGTACGGACAACAGAACCATTTTCAGCGGATAATAAAATTTTAGAAGATTGACCTCGTGCGCTAAACGTGCAGCTATTCAGAAATGCAGTGCTGTTGCCGGACACCAGAATTGCCGGGATAGTATCGGAACCAGTGGATGTAATCCCTGCTTTGGATGCAACTAGACAGCCGCCATTTTCAATAGATATTGCCGTTCCGCTAGACATTACCGATGCAGCATCCGACAAAATCAACGTTCCGGATTCCACTGTGATGGATGATGTGAAATTTATGCCGCCAGAATCATCAGCCGCATGAATTTCAACACATTGATTTTTTATGTTGAAATTTCCTGTATAATTTCCAGATGCAATCTGAAAAATAATAGTTGGGATATTAGGGTATTTGGACAATGCACCAGCAATTGTTTGCATCGAATTATTAGTCGATAATCCTGAATTAGAATCTGAACCTGTTGCGGCATTTAAATAAATCGTTCTGTTCAGCACTGTTTCCTGTGTGACAGGCTGTGTTGTGCCAGTTTTCGGTGCAATCTGTATACCATCCGCCACGATGATACCGCCATCATCTGCAACATAATTGCCATACAATGTGCCGTATAAATAAATGCGCCCCGTAGATTCTGCCTGAATTTGCCCGGTATTGATGTTGGAATTGTTTACAGAAACAACAGAACCGCCGGAAGACATTAAAACATTATCACCGGCAGACGGCGGCTGGAATTCCACACCATCCAAATACACGTGGCTGTTGGATGTAGCTGATATTCCTACTGTGATTGTTACCTGGCTATTTGCACACGCATACAATCTGCCGCATTCCGAAACAGCCACCATCCGCACCTGCGCGCCGTCCAAAATCAGCGTGCCAGATTTTACAGTGATTGCGTTGATTGTGGTATCGTTTCCAGTTCCAACAATTGATACACGTTGATTTTCAATTCCTATGTTTGCGTATTCGCCAGCCGTCAACTGTAATTCCAAATTTGGAACGGCAGAATATTTTGAAATAGCTGCCGCCAGTGTTTTCATTTTTGCAGATTCTGTCAGCCCATCGTTTGTGTCGTCCCCGTTTTCCGCATCCAAATATATCGTTTTCTTCGCGGCACGGTCGCCGGTTGTTCCTTTTGCAAATTCTTCAATCGCTTCTTCGGCGGCTTTTTTCGCTTCTTCCGCCGTTTTTATTGCATCCTCTGCCGCTTTTTCCACCCTGTCAACAGCGGCTTCCGTTGTTTCTGGTGTCGGAATCGGTTCAGTTTCATCGCTGACAGATTCCAGCACCGTAAACCGCACCATATCAGATTTTGCAATTGTAGTCCCATTTGATGTGCGTGCCACCCATTGCAAATATCCTTCGCCCGTTAACGCTGTAACAGCTGCTGGCACATCACACTGGAACGTGTGTTTTTTATCACTGCTGGTGACATTTTGCAATGCGTTTTCATAAACTGTTTCACCATCCGGAATCAGAAAACGGACATAGTATTGCGATATGCCAGCAATTACATCAGCATCAAAAACCAATTGCCTTACACGCACATCACCACGATGCCCGATGATGATGCGCTGCGGATATGCGGAATAGGTTTCGCTGTCTATTTTGATATTGATCGGTGTACTCATTCACCTAGCGCCCCCTCTTGTATTGTTTGCCCGTCCGAACAGGTGACGGGCACATTATGCACGCCAACCCATGCGCCGTATTTATCGTTTATAGATTTCCATTGTGCAATAGTTCCATGGTATACGATTTCTTTCAGGTTTACGCAGCCGGAAAATGCTAATGGTGATATATAGTTGGTATCAATAGGGAATTCCACAATTTTCAAATTTTTTAAATTTGGAAATAGTGCCGTTCCTGTCCAGGAATTACCATTTTTGGTTGCGGTGCTGCCGATTTTTTGCATCGATGGCATAAAATGAATTTCTGTAAACAATTCACTGTTTTGCGATTTGCCGCCATCAATAACAGCACCATATGTTCCAATTTCCCTGCCGGAAGATACTGCGGTCAGCGTATATTTTCCGGCATAATCATATCCGTGAACCACATCCACGCTGTGATTATGGTCGCATAGAAATTTATCATCAGAATCCCCAAAATCATAGTATACCATTCCATGCGGTCGCAGCTGAATACCAGATGAATCACTTGATTTTTTTTCAATTACGGCAGTAAACCCGTACGCATTCAGCCATTGTTCCGTTTGCCCCACCATTGCAGTTGCGTTCCTAGTCCGTGTTACAGATTCCGGGATATTCCCCAGCGCGATTTCTGTATAAGCACCCTCCAACACATCCTGCACAGTACGTGTAACTTTCTGATAGGTGGATATGCCTAGCGGTTTGGAATCTACGATTCCAATATCGCCAATGTCGCAGTTCATTAGCCCATTGATATCAGCATATTCAGTAGAATGCTGCAAATCGTTCAAATTGATTGTATAGGATAAATCCGGATGATTCACGGTTTTGAAATACTGTGCAATTTGTTTGAATTTTTCCGAATCTGTTTCTGCATCGGCGGAAAACGATTTCACAAAATCGCACGAAAATCCACTGGCTGAAATATCCAGAAACGGTCTGTAAATCGTGTTGGTATGTAAATATGTAATCATATTCGACCAATCGCAATCTTCTTCAATTTCCGAAAATTCTTTTCCGTACAAAAAACGAAACGCAGGGGCTACGTTATTTCCAGCTGCGCAAACCATTCGTTTCCGCAAACCAATTGTGAAATTATCACGATAAATTTCAACGCCAAACAAATCTGTCAGTCCACCGCTACCCATAATCATTTCAACGGCGTTTTTGTCGTCTGTCAATTCGATTTTCTGAAATTCCGAATCATCCGTAGGATCTAATACCGTAAAATCATAGTGAATTCCACGTGCTGTATATTCTGCTGTGGTTTTTTCACCGTATTTTTGCATTGTATTGATGATGTTGCGCGCCAGACCACAACAACCATTTTTAACTGGATTTTCAGAATTCCAGAATTCAGCATTTACATTTCTAGCACGCAGAATGTAAAACGCCTGTTTTGCCTGAATTTTTATAATCCTGTTACCGGATCCGTCAACTGATCTATTGATACCGTCAACGAAAAATAATTGATGTTTTTTTCCGAATTTTTTTGAACTGTTTTGCCACCATCTGCCCAGGATTGGCGCACAAATCCAATCAAACTGGCGAATAGATGCCAATGTTTCATCATCTGCATATCCTTCCAGATACAGTTCAAAACATCCGTTCAATTCTCTGGTGCATGTGCACGTATATGGTGCGATTGTGTCGCCGTAGCAAATGCCCAATTTTGGTTGCAAAATATCCTGGGTGCATTCCCGTTTATAAACGAAAATAGAATTCATATGTTCCACCTTCTGTTCGGTTTGATGCAAATTCTTGTTATGGCTTCCGGTTCCTGGGTTCTCCAACTTACAGTGTGCTTCCTGCCAGCTGATAAAATAGGGAATTCACCGCTAACCAGATACGTTTGATCTTCTTTGGATTGCGATTTTTTAAATTTCCCGTTTGAATCGATTACACCGGCGTGGAAAAATATTTTTCGTTGACTGTCAATGCAATAAACACTTTTCGCGGTCAAACCATGAACTGCAAACGTTTTCCCGTCAACGGAAATTACCTGCATCGAATTGCCCTGAACGTTTTTGTTTTGCAAAAAATAAATGCATGGTTCGGACGTTTCATCACTGAATGGGTATGGTAGGATAAAATCCCATGATCTCCCGGAATCTGCATTGAATTCCGGCGATTTTATTATTTTTTCATTCAGCAGATATCTATATACAGACGCTGTGTATGTGATTTCAATAATGGAAAAATACCGGGATGTTCCGGATGCTGGTTCCGATTGCACAATATCGCTGGTTGTTACGTTGTAATACAAATCCGGGTGGGTGCTGATTACCAATTTTCCACTGCCGCAAAAATTGCGCAGGACGTTTTCCGCAATTCGTTCATCCGTTACGCCTATGGAAATGGTAATCGTTTTTGGCTTTCGCTGATCGGTTACCATGACTAGTGGTTCTGATCTGCCGTGTACATTCGCTGTGTTGATTGTTTGCGGCGACCAGCATACACGTGGGGTGTTGGCTAGATGCCCGTATTCACGGCTATCGTGGACGTTCTCGGCGCTATCTATGAACCGAACCCACCCAAGATTCGGTCTGCCATTCAAAATGCCGCTGCTGTTCATTTGATTCTTGTCAAATTTGATTCCTTTCGGGAATCGGATGTTCCCAAACATAAATTACCCCCCTACTGCTGCGGAATAGCGCCGTGTTTGTGCTGCCAATTTTCTGGCAATTTGCAAAATCAGTGCATCTGATAGCTGGATAGCAGTTTGATCCACACCCTGTTCACTGGACAAATCCGCACGCTGAATGGTGACATTCACGCCGCCGATCACAATACCATTTGCAGATGCGGCAGCCTGTTCAGGTACTGCGCTGCCCACATATTCTGCCGTCAAAATTGGTTTTTTCATCGACAGATCACGATCTAAATTTTCCGCCATTTTATTAGTTGCACCATCGGCAACATCTTCCACGGCTGTGTAGATGTCGTCTGCATTGTTTAAAATCCCTAATTCCAATCCAGCGTCCACGTCCCGACCAATCGCCATAAACTTTCTGGAAGGGGAATGGGAATCAATCCGATTTCGCATGGATACGATCATGCTATCAGCAACATTGATTACAGCAGCGTTCACAGTTTCCTGAATGGAATAGATTCCATCTTCCAGACCACTACCGCAGTCCTCGCCAATGGCATGGAACGAATCGTACATTTCACCACGTTTGCTGTTCGCCGCCGCAATGCCATCATCAATCAGTTTCGAAAATCCACTGGAAACCTGGCTGTTCGCCGATTCAAATGTACCCATATTTGCATCCATGGATTCACTGTAACTATTTGCAAATCCGGTCGGTGCATCTTGCCCGGCTTTTTTCGCCGTTAGGATGTATTCGTTGCATTCGTCATTCGCTGCCACATAGGTGTCATGCGCATTTTTTACCATGCTTTCAGATATTCCGCTTGCGCCTTCCTCATACAGTTGCTTCAAACGTTCCCAGTTTGCTTTTGCGTCGTCTCTTTGTTTCGTCAACGATTCCAGCGTACCGGTTTCGGCTGTCTGCAAATGTCCTTGCAGGCGCAATGTGCATTCGGCAATTGCGTCAGCGTTTCCGGATGCAATCGCTTCTTGTAATCCTTCATAATTCGCAATTTCAGCCTGATAATTCAGCATGTCGTTCTGTGCTGTTTTGGTTTTTTCAGCATTTTCGTCTAGCGATGTTTGTATTTTATTCTGATTTTCGTCCAGAACATCCCACACCACTTCGCAGCGGTTGGCAACATCGTTCATCGTGATTCCGTATGTTTCGCCAAATCGATCAACAAACGCCTGCATTTTTTGCGTGTCGTTTCCGACCTGATCCAATTGCCGTTTGGCGGCAACAACGTCCGTCATTCTGCGGTTTAGTTTTGTTCTGCTGTCGTTCAACTCTGCGTAATTTGCAGCGGCATCGCCAACGCTCATCAATGCGGTCTGGTAATCACCGGCACCGGCTTCAATCAGCGCATTAGCGCGCTTCTTTTCAATTACAGCGTCAACCTGGTTTTCCAGCTCTTTGTATTTCTGAACCTGCCCATCTACGATGTCAATTTCAATGCCCAGCGCTTCTGATAATTCGCCGCTAATTACTTGCGCACGGTTTTCGTAGCCGTCCTTGATTTTTCCGTTTTCATCTGTAATATTTTTCATGGAATCCCACAAATTACTGTAGTAATTGTATTCCGTTTCCACAGATGATAGGGATGAATTTCTTGCATCTTCCCACGACTTGTACTTGTCGTGCATTTCGTCCGTTTTTTGGTTCAGCTCTGTTTGTTTGTCAATCAGGGACTGTGTATAGCTGTTGATTTCTATGGTGTCGTTTTTGCCATAGTCGCCCAATTGATACAGCGCCGTTCCGATTCCAGCCAATGCAGTGACACCAATTGCAATCCAGCCCAACGGATTGGACGTATTCAGCGCCATAAATGCCAATTTTACAGTTTTACACGTGTTCACAGCAGCCGTTCCGAAATCAACTATTTTTTTGGCTGCAAATGCTGTCCCTACTACTGTTCCAACCGTTTTAATGGTCGGGATGATGCTGTCCATGTTTTCAGATACCCAGTTCAGCCCGTCCTTAATTTTTGGCAGGGCTTTGTTCAACAGCGGTTCAACTACTTCCGTTTTTGCAATCCGACTGACTTCCTTCCACTGCGTGCCGATGTCGCTGTAATGCAGATCAATCACGTCCTGCATCGCATCCTTGGTGTCGTCAATTTCGCCCTTGGTGTTCATCAGCGCTTTGACCGCGTCTTCGCCCAAATCTTCCCACATAGTGCCCATCAGCGCCTGCCCGATGGTGTAGCGCTGCTGTTCATCTTCCACGCCCATCAATGCGGTTAGGATTTCATCCTGCGCCTGTTTGGCAGTGTCACCGCCAGCCGCCAGCCTGCCCTTGATGTCGTCCAAATTCACAGATGTGGCGCTTAGCTCTGAATTATAATCATTCTGGGCTTTTTCCAGATTGATTTGCGCTTCCTCTTGCTTCAACTGCGCATCCGCTACGCTATTTTGTGCCGCTTCCAACGTATTTGCAGCTTTCTGCGCTTCGTAGCTGTTTTCGCCATATGTGTACACAGCTTCGTTATAGGCTTTCTGTGCGTCTGTTACGGATAGTTGTGCCTTTTCCAGATCGGTTGCAGATTTTGTTAAATCATTCTGCGCATTGGTGCAATTCACGGACGCTTCGCGTAATTCCAGCGTGCTGGTTTCCGCTTGCTGCGTGCCTAGCCCTAGCATTGCCAGCGCTTCATCTGCGCTGCCGTCAGATAGTCGGATATGGAATTCTTTCACCGCATCGCCTAATTTGTCAACGCTCCACGTGCCTTCTTTTGCGCCGTTCGCCAACATGTTCATCATCTGGTTTGCATCATATCCAGAATTAGCAAACTGCACAGAATATTCATTCAGGGTATCCAGCAAATCCCCATTTTGATCTAGCCCGGATTGATAGCCCTGTACAATCAGATTGAACGATTCCGTTGCAGAAATTCCGAATTGATCCATCATGGATTTTACAGCACGCATGGATTCCTGTACGTCAAATCCGAAAACATCACGCAGCGTAATAGCCTGTTTTGTTACCTCTTCCAGCGTTTCCGGCGAAATGTCGCCCAATGATCGTTTTACCGTTGCAGCAGAATCCGAAATATCATCCATGGATTCACCAATGCTGCCACGGTACAGATCTTTGATAGTTTCACCATATTGCGTCATTTCTTCGGCTGTTGCGCCCGTCTTATTTTGAAAATCATTGATAGCAGAATCTACGTTGCCCATTTCAATGACGGTATCTTTTAAAATGTCAACGACCTTTTCAAATCCGTCTGTCACCAGCTCGGCAGCTGCGCCTTTTAGCACTGTAAATCCGCCGTTTGCTGCGCTGTCTGCATCGTCTGCCGTATCTTCGATTGCATCGCCTAATCGGTCGGCTGTATCTTCCGCATCTTTGAATGCGTATTCCATAATTCTTGTGGAATACTCTGTGCTTTCACCCCAATCCTGTATGGACTTTTCCAGTTTTCCGATTTTAGATTCACTATTAGCCAGTTCAGCACCTGCATTGTTCGTTTTTATGGTTAGCTGATCCAGTTCGTTTTTTAGTGTTTCAACAGACTCCCACGCTTTTTTGGCTTGGTTGCTGTTTTCGCCAAATTCCGCAGACAGTTTTTCCGCTTCTTGCTTGGCATCTGCGTATTTTTGTGCAGATTTTTCGGTTGCATCTGACAGGGCATCAAATTTTATTTTTAATTGCTCTTGGATTTTTTCCGTAACACCTAATTCGGCATTGTATTTGTCAACTTCGATTTGGCTATCTGCAAAACTCGCTTTTGTATATTTCAGTTCGCTTTTTAGGACTTTCAATTCGCTGTCAGCAGAATCTATCGTTTTGGCGAACGAATTGCCTGTTTTTTCTGTAGCTGCTTCTGCGCTTTGCATCGCTTCTTTCAGCTCATTAATTTTGTTGCTGTTGTTGGCTAATTTGGTTTCGGCATTATTCAGCTGCGTGGTGAACCGATCCATCTTATTTCCCAATGTTTCAACTTCCGCCCACGCTTTTTTTGCTTCATCGCTGTTTTCACCGTATGCTTGCGACATTTTTTCAGCGTTTTCTTTCGCTGATTCATACGCTTTTGTGGTGCTGTCAACAGCATCCGCCAGCGCATCGCATTTAACCTGCAACTGATCGTGCACCTTTTGCAGAACCTCAATTTCAGCCTGATTTTTAGCAATTTCGTCCGTACTGCCTGCAAAACTAGCCTTCACCAGTTTCAATTCACTGTTTAATGCTGTCAGGCTGCTGTCAACGGATTTTAAACTTTTCCGGAATGCGGCTTCGCCGTCCAATGATAGCTGCGTTTTGATTTCACGAATATTATTTGCCACCGCATCAACCCCCTCGTTTGATCTGATCGGCTAGGTGCCAGTAATACAGTTGGATGATTTCGCCAGTGGTCATATGCCAAAACCGATTTTGGTCAACCCCCACTTGCAGCGCAAAATAACACAGGCGCAGGGAGGGTTTTTCCCTGCGCCCTGCTAGTTTTTTTCATCACCCTGCTTGGATTCTTCGATCATTGCAGCGATTTCCATATAATCATCATCCGGAATGTACTTTTTCAGCTCGTCCGGAACGGAAACCGCAGAAGATTCCGTGTAACAATTATCTATCATTGATTCCAGCGCCCGAAAATCCCGAATTCTAGCCATGGACATGATGGTATAGCGTTCATCATCCGGGAAATTCAACAGCGGAATGATTTCCCCAGCCGTCAATCCCATGCGAATTTTGGAATTATGGTGGCGAATGCCGCCGCAAATCAGTTCATACAAAATTGTTCCATACGCATGCTGATCTTTGGATTCCAGCCATTCTCCAAAATTCTTGCATCCGGATTCCTTGGATGCTTCAAAAATTTTATCATTTGCGAAAATATCCCAGAATAGTGGATATTCAACGCCGCCAATTTTTACAGAATTCATTAAACATCACCTGTTGTTTCTTTAATTTTTGCCAGTTCGTACAGCTTCGTTTTTGCCGCTGTCAGTGTTTCAAATCCGGTAAACTGTTTCACAAATACCTGTCTGGAATCGCCGGATTTTGGTGTTACTTCCACGCCATGACCAGTAAATTCAATGGTAGACGTGTTGAATGTCACACCCTTTTCCTTTGTTGCATCTTCGTCAGCCGGATTCTTGAACTGCACTTCGTGGCACCAAATAACCGTGTAGGTCTTCGTGTGGCGCTTGACAACTTGTCGGATGTAGCCCATGCCCAAATTTGGCGGCATAGCATCTGTAATTTCAAACGAATTGTCTTCGCTGGTGTCCAGATTATACAAATACTGCATAATCGTTGCTACTGCTTCGCTTTTGGCACTCTGATGGGTGCCGAACCCATCGACTTCCAGCGAACCAGAATAGCCCACAACAGATGCATCAGATTCTGCCAGCCCATCATCAGCATACAGTTCAGCATCTGCCGTATCGTAGCTGATACTAGCCTTTACGCCCCTACCAATGATAATGCCCTGATCATATGTAGGGTATCCATCGGCGCCATAGCCTGTAATTTTTGCAGCTACCGGGTATCTCATTCCAATTTTTGCCATTTTACAATCCCTTTCCTTTCAAAAAATCATCAACCACTTTGTTCATTGCTGTGGCTGCTCGTTTTTCGCCGTTGTCTCTCACATCGTCCACAAAATAGCTTGCTTTGATTCCGCCGTTTCCTTTGCTGTTCGGCTCTCTGCCATGATGCAGAACATATGCTTTTACTGCATTGCTTGTGGGCTTTCCGCCGCCGCTTTTTGATTTCCCTTTCGGGTAGGTGATAACTGTTTTTGCCTTGTAGTTGTACTTGGACGAAACATGGTCTTGCATCGCCCCGGTTTTCACAAATCCGTGGCGGTTGATTTGCTCTTTCCATTCCTCTTCCAGCTCTTCGCCAGCAGCGTTCAGCATGTCCTTTTCCAGCTCTTCCACATCATCGCCAGCGGATTTCAAATCCTGAATCAGTTCCGCCAATCCGGAAACATCCATATTCAAATAAATTCCACCTTCCATCCATAGTGATAGCGCTCTGTTTCCTGGTTGAAATCGGCATAGGTTTCGTTTTCATACGCTATATCTAGGCTGTCAAAAAATAATTCCAATTCTTCCGGCAGTTCGCTGTATTCAATTTTGGTAAAAAATTGAACGGACGCCTTCATGGATTGTTCTGCTTTTTCGCCGTCAGCGTCTAGGCGGTTTACACCTAATTCATACCAGATTGCGTAGGTTTCGCCATCCTGCTTCACAGAAAAATTGTGGAAAATTGGAATTGACCGTTCTGTAAAAAATGCGGCAAGGCGTTGTTTAAATGTCTTGAAATGCATAATTTTCTTCCAGCCTTTCCAACGTCAATTTTGTGGTGGGCGGTCGGGTGTCCTGCACATGCTGCACATCGCGGATCTGATACTGTACGCCGCGCAAAATTACAACATCCTGTGTGGATATATCCCGAAACTGCGGCACAGTAATCAGTTCACTGATTTTTACATCAGATTGTTCGAACAATTGTTTGCGCATAACGCCCACCGTTTGATAGTCAAACGGCAGGCTGCGCAATTCTACCAATCCTTCCCGTGGCGTGTCGCCTGGTTCTGCAATGTTCGTCACCCGGCACAGCCGTGCGATCCCATCCCGTAGCGGTTCAAACAGTTTGTTGTTCATCCTGTTCAGCCCCCTTTGCGTACTCTGTCGCCTGATGTTGCAGACGGCATGCCGTCAATTCCATTGCAAAATTTTTGGTGAATTCCTCCACAGCGTTGTTGTAGATGTAGCGGCATAGGGCGCACAGCAGCTGCCGGCATTGCATGTCGGTTTCAAAATCACACGTCACGCCCATCATATTGTTTAAAATGCCTGTTGCCCTGGCTGTAATCGCCTGGATTTTAGCGCCTGTATATTCATCCGCCCACGTGATTCCGCATTCCTGGCGGATTTCGTCCGACAGCGCCATATTTTACGCCCCCTTATTAGCTGCCGGAAGAACCGGAACCGCTAGAAGATGTTGTGGTTTTTTTGGTCGTGTTTGCTGTAGATGCCGGATTATTCGCCCAGAATGCGGATTCCAGTGCACTGATATCCAGCACCTTGCACGCGTTATCATCGCATGCACGACCGCACGCGTGCATTTTCGCAACGTATACACGCTCATCTTCGATAAAATGCACACTGTCATCATAGGAAATAGCGCCCTTCTGCACGCCGATACCAGCAAAATAGCGGTCAGGCATAAATAAAACAGCGGTACCTGTTTTCACAGCCTGCGACTGCACAATATCAATCGGGTACGGCAGAACATTGTTTCTGTATGTGCCATCCGGTGCCTGAATCGTAGTTGCAGGCATTACCTTCGTCAGGTAATCGGTCGGATTGACTACCATAGTCAAATTGTTAACGTTCCGGCTGCGGTTGGTATACGGGTTTACAGCCATCTTGGAAACGATGTCGCCGATGGTGTATGGTGTGATGGTTTCCAACTTAATTTTGGTTTTTTCCGGGTATGCGCCGGATGTAACCGATACGCCCTCGCTAACATCGCGAATCATGCCAATCGGCTTTCCGTTTCCATCTCCGTTCAAATAGCCGTCTTCTGCGCCCAAGGACATTGCCTCTGTCAGCATCGCACGGATGTAACGGTCAACCCACGCGGGACCCAAATCTAAAATATCCTTTGGAATCACAGCCATTGCATACAGTTTCAGCAGATTTGTTTGAATGGAATCAATGCTGCCGGTTACATTTTCCACAAACTGGCTGGTCAGCTTGCCCCATGTCGCTGTCTGCGCGCCCTTTTTGTTGTAAATCATTTTCGTGATTGCTGTAGTGTTCTGAATGCGCATCTTTGCCAAAAACGGGAAATTACTCTGCACATCATCAATCCTGTCTCTTATACACATCTCCGAGCCCACGAGACACTGAGCGATCT
>ENA-OZAG01000678-OZAG01000678.1-human-gut-metagenome-genome-assembly--contig:-NODE-678-length-16612-cov-5.577158_pt1 | contig 16612 bp, 12 predicted proteins | sample MGYA00243300_ERZ653497 | MGnify/ENA primary metagenome ERZ653497 (study PRJEB26926, sample SAMN06164955) | human gut metagenome | biome: ENVO:00009003; feature: ENVO:2100002; material: ENVO:00002003...
CTCAACTACAACAGCAATGCCTGCGGTGGACTCCAGACAAAGTTCACACTTGCTCCGGGCGAGTCAAAGGATTTTGCATTCATAGTCGGAATGAAGGACAATGACGCTGCAAATGCTGTCATAGCCGGATACGCAGATCCTGCCGCAGCATGTCAGAAGGAGCTTGACGAGCTGATCGAGTATTGGCATTCAAAGCTCAACAACTTCCAGGTGCACACACCTAGTGATTCATTCAACAACATGGTAAATACATGGAATGCATACCAGTGTTTCATGACATTCATATGGTCAAGAGCTGCATCGTTCTCATACTGTGGTCTGAGAAACGGATATGGATACAGAGATACAGTTCAGGATATCCAGGGCGTTATCCACCTTGCACCTGAGATGGCTCTTGAGAAGATCAGATTCATGCTGTCAGCACAGGTTGACAACGGCGGTGGACTTCCACTTGTAAAGTTCACACATAACGCAGGTCATGAGGATACACCGGATGATCCATCATATGTACAGGAGACAGGACATCCTGCATACCGTGCAGACGACGCACTTTGGCTGTTCCCAACTGTATATAAGTATATTGCTGAGTCAGGCAACCTTGACTTCATAGACGAGGTTATTCCATTTGCCAACAAGGATGAGGGTACAGTTTATGAGCATCTTAAGAGAGCGATAGATTTCTCCATGAATAGACTTGGAGATAATGGTATGCCGGCAGGACTCTGGGCAGACTGGAATGACTGCCTGAGACTTGGAAAGAGAGGCGAGTCAACATTTGTTGCAATGCAGCTCTACTATGCGATGACAGTTATCAAGTATTTTGCTGAGATGAAGGATGATGCAGAGTACATAGATTACATCAACAGCATTCAGTACAAGATGGGTGAGACCATTCAGGAGAAGTGCTGGGAGGATGACAGATTCATCCGTGGATACAAGGAAGGCGGACAGGTCATCGGTTCAAAGAATGATCCTGAGGCAAGCATGTGGCTGAATCCTCAGTCATGGGCAGTTATAAGCGGACTTGCCACAAGAAAGCAGTCTGAGATCGCCCTTGAGTCTGTTCACAGGGAGCTTAACACAGAGTACGGTGTGAGACTTATGTTCCCACCATACAGAGAGCATGCATTTGACGGAGCACTCATGCTTCTGTTCAATGCAGGAACAAAGGAGAATGCGGGTATATTCTCACAGCCACAGGGCTGGATAATACTTGCCGAGGCGCTCATGGGACATGGAAACAGAGCGTTTGAGTATTTCAACGAGAGCTCTCCTGCATCCATGAATGATAAGGCAGAGATCAGAAAGCTTGAGCCATACTGCCATGGACAGTTCACAGAGTCTGTTGGAAGTCCATTTGAGGGTCGCGCTCATGTACATTGGCTCACAGGTACAGCATCCACATGTATGGTTGGCTGCGTTGAGGGTATCATGGGTATGAGACCAGACTTTGGCGGAATCAAGATCGCGCCTTCAGTCCCATCAGACTGGAAGGAGTTCGAGATCGAGAAGATGTTCAGGGGTAAGAAGCTCTCAATCAAGGTTCAGAATCCTGATGGACATGAGAGCGGTTTCCAGAGCCTCACATTAAATGGTGAGAAACTTGAGACCAATTATATCCCTGCTGACAAGCTTGCTGATACAAACGATATCGTGCTTGTAATGTAATGAATATAAATACATTATTTATACCATATTAAGTTAAGAAGGGCTCAGCCCTTCTTAATTTTTGCCCTGATGCGGAATGAGTGGATCGGGGTTGGAAGGTGGTGCAGGCGAAGTGGAATCGGTATCGATCGCTGAGAGGTTAAAACTCACTGACAACATACATGTTATGGATGTTCCAGGTGGAGGTTATATCCTGTTATGTGGAATATATGGAGAGATTGAGGGGCATGACAAGCTTCCTGCCGGTATGAAGAGTACAAGCTACGAGAAGCTGCTTCCGGTGATAGCCCAGGCAGAAAACTGCGGAGATGTAAAGGGAGTCCTGACTCTGATAAATACGGTCGGAGGCGATGTTGAGTCCGGACTTGCCATATCTGAGATGTTGTCCAGCCTGTCAAAGCCGGTCGTCAATATCGTGCTTGGCGGCGGACATTCCATAGGAGTTCCTCTGGCGGTGTCGGGAAATGTGTCTTTTATAGTGCCGACCGCAACGATGATAGTTCATCCAATAAGGACAAATACGGCGGTGCTTGGAGTTAAGCAGAACTTTGAATATATAGAGAAGATGCAGGAGAGGATCATACAGTTCACAGTGGATCACTCATCTATAGACAGAAAAGAACTGGAGAAACTTATGTTTAACACGACAGAGCTGACCAAGGATGTGGGCTCGGTCCTGATAGGAAAACAGGCTGTCGAAAAAAGGGTTATAGACAGGATCGGTGGTATGTCGGCGGCTTTAAAAACGCTGTATGACTTGATTAATTAAGAAAATGATAGTAAAATTCCATAGGATATTGTATAAACATCGATCAAGGGAGGTCGGTCATGAGCTTATTACAGGCAATTTTGATGGGAATAATACAGGGAGCTACAGAATTTCTTCCAGTCAGCAGTTCGGGACATCTGGCTATTTTCAAGAATATTTTTGGAGTGAAGACCGATACGGGTATATTATTTGACATACTGCTCCATTTTGGCACGCTGGTTGCCATATTTATAGTCTACTGGGCAGATATAAAGAAGCTTGTTATAGAGGGACTCAAGATAGTTGGAGACTGCTGTGTCAATCTGGTAAATTTCATAAAGAACAAGACCTCGAAGGAGGGACAGATATATCCGTATAGGAAGATTGTGTGTACGGCATACAGAAAGTTTGTTATGCTCATACTCGTGTCAACTCTTACGACGACGGTGATCGCAGTCCCATTTGACAAAGCTATAGGACATGCGGGAGATACACTTTTGATACCGGGTATCTGTCTGTGTATAACATCTGTTATCCTGTATTTTGCGGACAGACTGCCGGCTGGTAAGAAAAGTGTGGCAAAGGCTACATACAGAAATGCCATATTTGTTGGACTGGCACAGGCTGTTGCCACACTTCCCGGAATATCCAGATCCGGAAGTACGATAACTGCAGGTATGGCGTGCGGCTACACAAGAAAATTTACAGTAAAGTATTCGTTTATAATGTCCATACCGGCTGTTCTTGGCGCTGTCATACTGGAGATACCTGATCTGTTTAAGGCATCAATCTCAGGGGCGGATGTCGTTAATTACATAGTTGGTATGATCGTTGCCGGCATTGTCGGATACATATGTATAAAATTTATGCTTTATACGGTCAAGAAAAAGAATTTTAAGGGATTTTCCATATATTGTATGATCGCGGGAATCGTGTCTGTAATATGGTATTTTGTTGCTTAAGATTTAGAATAGAGGTAGAAAATGGCTGCTGGTAATAAAAAGTCATACAAGAACAATACATCAAGAAATGGCACGTCCAAAAACGCTGCGTCTAAAAAGACTGTGGCAAAGAACTCTTCAAAAGGCGGATCAAATAACAGGACATCTGCGAAGAAGAATACTGCATCGAAAAAAACATCTGCCAGATCAAAGGCTGCCATAGAACGCAAAGCCCGGGAAGAGGAACTGGCAAGGCAGAAGCAGATGAGAAGTGAGATCATACTCATAGTTCTCTTTGCATTTTCGGTATTTCTGCTGCTTGCAAACTTCAGGATCTGCGGAATAGTGGGAGATACCGTATCGGGATTTTTCTTTGGAATAATCGGTTTCAGCGAGTACATATTCCCGGTATATCTGTTTGTGTCGGCTGCCTATCTTATATCAAATGATTTCAGGAGAAAGATCGTCAAAAAGGTTGTATATTTTGGCGTTGTGCTCATCCTGTTGTCCATGGTATTTCAGGCTATATATTCATCGACCTTTGAGTCGGTCAAGGTTCTGTACATGGATGGGTATAAGGACAGATCAGGCGGAGGAGTTATATGCGGAGGAATATTCTTTGCGATAAGGACACTGCTTGGAGTTCCGGGTGCGTGCATAGTAATATTTATAGCTGCGGTTATCATGTTCATTCTCATAACGGAGATATCAGTTATAGACGAGATCAAACTTTTCATAGCATCTATCCGTGAGCGCAGAGAAAGCGATGATGACGAACAGTATGAAGATGAGGAGTATCAAAGTGACAGATATGACGATGGTTATTACTCACATGATGTAAATGATACTCCGGTTCGCAGAGTGAGACCATCGATGGCAAATCTCGATGTGTACAGCAGTAATAATTCCAAGGATGACAGAGCTTCCGACAGGACTGCTGCAACGCAGGTCAAGCCAAGGAAGACTAAGACACAGAAGAATGTAGAGAGGGAGCCTGCCAGGGATTTCTTTGCCATGGAGGATGTCCACGAGCTCACTCCTGGAGATGGCGCTGTGGATATGTCCTATGATGAATTTAACAATGATATAGAGAAGATCGTCATGACCGACAGAGAGGAGATCGTCAATCCAGTTCAGATAGACAGAGAGGATCCTGTGCATAAACCGGTACGGAAGCCTGCACCTGTGAAGAGAAGAAAGCCGGTGGTCGTAACTCCTGAAGAACCAAAGCTGGCTGCTGTGGACACTGATATGGAGGATGCAGAGATACTTTCATTTACTGATGATGCGGAGGATGTCCTTGCGGGAGCGGTAAATGGCAATATGCATCCAGAGAGTGTGTCAGATTACAATCCGCTCTACGACTCTGCATTTGCGGAGGAGGAGAAGACGGATACCGCGGCTCAAAGCAAAAAGAAGCCGGCAGTACAGACTGAGAGCTCAAAGCAGTATCAGGAGGGAAGAAAATATAAATTTCCAACGGCAGATCTGCTGTCCCAGCCTAAAAAGGCGAACAATTCCAACAGGGATGCCCATGTCAGGGAGACAGCCATCAAGCTTAAGAATACCCTCGAGACATTTGGTGTTAATGTAACCATAACAAACTATAGCTGCGGTCCTGCTGTAACGAGATTTGAGATGCAGCCGGAGCAGGGTGTCAAGGTCAGCAAGATACTGAACCTTGCGGACGACATAAAGCTCAACCTTGCGGCTGCGGATATACGTATAGAGGCACCGATACCTGGCAAGGCAGCCATAGGAATAGAGGTCCCTAACAAGGAGAACTCAATTGTGGCGTTCCGGGAGCTTATAGAATCAGATAATTTCAAGAACCTCAAGTCCAAAGTGGCATTTGCGGTTGGTAAGGATATAAGTGGACAGGTCATCGCAACGGATATTGCCAAGATGCCACATCTTCTGATCGCCGGAGCCACAGGTTCGGGTAAATCAGTGTGTATCAATACACTTATAATGAGTATACTGTACAAAGCCACACCGGAGGAGGTAAAGCTCATAATGATAGATCCTAAGATGGTTGAGCTTGCATGCTACAATGGCATACCACACCTCCTGATACCGGTCGTAACAGATCCAAAGAAGGCGGCAGGGGCACTCAACTGGGCAGTCATGGAGATGACAAGAAGATACCAGCTTTTTGCTGAGCACAGTGTACGTAATATACAGGGATATAATGACAAGGTTGAAAATGCCGTTATAGCGGGAGCTGATGGAGAAAAGCTGACCAAGATGCCACAGATAGTGGTCATAGTGGATGAGCTTGCAGATCTTATGATGGTTGCCCACGGCGAAGTCGAGGATGCTATAGTGAGACTTTCACAGCTTGCCAGAGCAGCGGGTATACATCTTGTCATAGCAACACAGAGACCGTCGGTTGATGTCATAACAGGTCTCATAAAAGCAAATGTTCCATCGAGAATAGCATTTGCAGTTTCGTCGGGAGTTGATTCCAGAACCATACTTGATATGGTAGGAGCAGAGAAACTTCTTGGAAAGGGAGATATGCTGTTCTATCCGACAGGCTATCCTAAGCCGGTCAGAGTACAGGGCGCATTTGTGTCGGATGATGAGGTTACAGCGGTTGTTGATTTCCTCAAGAAGAACAATGGCGTGGGAACATATGATGATGAGATATCCAAATCAATATCCGGAAATGGTGGATCAGGCGCCACAGCGATAGGTGGGGCTTCAGCCAGTGATAAGGATGAATATTTCGTGGAAGCGGGAAGATTCATTATAGAGAAAGAAAAAGCTTCTATAGGTATGCTTCAGAGAACGTTCAAGATAGGCTTTAACAGAGCCGCAAGGATCATGGATCAGTTGATGGCCGCGGGAGTAGTTGGCCCGGAGGAGGGCACAAAGGCCAGAAAGATCCTGATGACTCAGGAACAGTTTGATGAATATATAGACACTAATTTATAAAAAGCGGAGGATAAGAGCTATGATGACAGACATTGAAATTGCACAGAAGGCTGAGATGAAGCATATAAGGGAGGTTGCTGCAAAGCTCGGAATATCAGAGGATGACCTCGATCTCTATGGAAAGTATAAGGCAAAGCTCTCAGATGAGCTTATAAAGAAGGTTGAGGGCAACGAGAACGGAAAGCTTATCCTCGTTACAGCCATCAATCCAACACCTGCAGGAGAGGGAAAGACGACAATCACTGTAGGACTTGGTGAGGCTATGGGACAGCTTGGAAAGAAGGCGGTTATCGCACTTCGTGAGCCATCACTTGGACCATGTTTTGGAATCAAGGGTGGTGCAGCCGGCGGCGGATATGCACAGGTAGTACCTATGGAGGATCTCAACCTCCACTTTACAGGAGATTTTCATGCTATAACATCTGCAAACAATCTCCTTGCAGCCATGATGGATAACCATATCCAGCAGGGAAATGCACTGAGAATAGATGTGAACAGAATAGTGTTCAAGAGATGTATGGATATGAACGACAGAGTTCTCAGACACACAGTTGTCGGACTTGGAAAGCGTGTCGACGGAGTGCCTAGAGAGGACGGATTTGTCATCACAGTTGCATCGGAGATCATGGCTATTCTCTGTCTTGCAAGTGATATGAAGGATCTTCAGGAGAGACTTGGCAGAATAATCGTTGCATACAACATGGACAATGAGCCTGTGACAGCGGCTGATCTCAAGGCTGTAGGAGCTATGGCAGCGCTCTTAAAGGATGCCATCAAGCCAAACCTTATCCAGACACTTGAGCATACACCGGCAATCGTACACGGCGGACCATTTGCAAATATAGCACATGGATGTAACAGTGTAATGGCTACAAAGACAGCATTAAAGCTTGCAGATTATGTAATAACAGAGGCAGGATTTGGCGCAGATCTCGGAGCTGAGAAGTTCTTCGATATCAAGTGCCGTATGAACAACCTTAAGCCGGATGCGGTGGTTCTGGTTGCTACAGTAAGAGCACTCAAGTACAATGGCGGAGTTGCAAAGGCAGATCTCGGCGAGGAGAATCTCGGCGCGCTTAAGGCTGGTATAGTAAACCTTGAAAAGCATATTGAGAATCTTCAGAAGTATGGCGTTCCTGTTGTTGTTACACTGAACAGATTTGTCACAGACAGCCAGGCAGAGCTTGACTTTGTCAAGAAGTTCTGCGAGGACAGAGACTGTGATTTTGCTCTTGCAAATGTATGGGAACAGGGCGGCAAGGGCGGTATAGACCTTGCAAATGCGGTGCTCAACACGCTGGAGAACAAGAAGAGCAACTTCAAGGTGCTCTACGATGACAGCCTTTCAATAAAGGATAAGATAAATTGTATCGCTACAGAGATATATGGCGCGGATGGTGTTACATACAGCGCAGAGGCCAGCAAGGCCATCGCCAAGATCGAGGAGATGGGATTTGGTAACTTCCCTGTATGTATGGCAAAGAACCAGTATTCTCTGTCAGATGATCCAAAGAAGCTTGGAAGACCTACAGGATTCGATATAAATATCCGTGAGGTTTATGTCAGTGCAGGAGCAGGATTTGTGGTAGCGATTACCGGAACGATCATGACCATGCCTGGACTTCCAAAATCCCCGGCGGCAGAAAGGATTTATGTTGATGATGACGGTAAGATCGTCGGATTATTTTAGGAGGACAGATAAATGTATAAGCTTATAGATGGTAAGGTTATATCAAAACAGATAAAGGATGAGCTCAAGGAGAAGGTTGCGGGACTCAAGACAGAGGGCGTAGAGATATGCCTTGCTGTCATCCAGGTCGGAAATGATCCTGCATCGTCAGTATATGTTGGAAATAAGAAGAAGGCATGTGAGTATATAGGAATAGGTTCACTGTCATATGAGCTCCCAGAGGAGACAACTGAGGAGGAGCTTCTTGCACTTATAAAGAAGCTCAACTCTGACGACAAGGTGAACGGAATACTTGTACAGCTCCCGCTTCCAAAGCATATAGATGAGGATAAGGTCATAAAGACCATATCTCCAAAGAAGGATGTGGACGGCTTCCATCCGATGAGTGTTGGTGCACTCAGTATAGGACAGCCGGGCTTTGTGTCATGTACACCAGCCGGAGTTATCCAGCTCATCAAGAGATCAGGAATAGAGATAGAGGGTAAGGAGTGCGTGGTACTCGGCAGAAGCAATATAGTAGGCAAGCCTATGAGCATGCTGCTGCTCCGTGAGAACGGAACCGTAACCGTGTGCCATTCCAGAACAAAGAATCTCAAGGAAGTGTGCAGACGTGCTGATATACTCGTGGTGGCAATAGGAAAGCCAGAAATGATCGATGCATCTTACATCAAGGAAGGCGCAACAGTTATAGATGTGGGAATCCACAGGGATGAGAATAATAAGCTCTGCGGTGATGTGGATTTTGAATCAGCCAAGGAGGTTGCCGGAGCGATAACTCCTGTACCTGGCGGAGTCGGCCCTATGACCATAGCCATGCTCATGTCAAACTGCGTGGAATCAATAAATATAAACTAAGAACAAGTGCAAAATTATTGGAGAACAGATGAAAGTATTACTCATATCACTAGGCTGTGATAAAAATCTGGTGGACAGCGAGGTCATGCTCGGTTTGCTGAACAAAGCCGGCCACCAGCTTACAAATGATGAGACAGAGGCAGATGTAGTAGTTGTAAATACCTGTGCGTTCATCAGCGATGCGAAAGAGGAAAGCATCAACACCATCATCGAGATGGGAGAACTGAAGAAAACCGGAAAACTAAAAAAGCTTATCGTTGCGGGATGTCTGTCCCAGAGATACAAGGACGAGATAATGAAGGAGCTTCCGGAGATCGATGTCATTATCGGTGCGACCAATTACGATAAGATAGTTGAGGCAATAGGAACCGACGAGGAGTCGATCGTAGATGATATAAATTATACTCCAAGGCCGATTGCCGAGAGAATAGTAACGACAAATGCGTCGATGGCGTATTTTAAGATCGCAGAAGGTTGTAATAAACTGTGCACTTATTGTATAATACCTCACATACGAGGCAGATACAGAAGCATGCCGATGGACAGCCTGATCGCATCCGCTGAAAAGCTTGCGTCTGATGGTATAAAGGAGCTTGTCCTTGTGGCACAGGAGACTACGCTGTACGGAGTTGATCTGTATGGTGAGAAGAAGCTTCCAGAGCTTCTCACAAAACTCAGTGAGATAGAAGGCATAGAGTGGATAAGACTTCTGTACTGTTATCCGGAGGAGATAACAGATGAACTAATAGAGGTTATGGCCACGAATCCGAAGATCTGCCATTATGTCGATATACCTATCCAGCATTCTGAGAATGTGATACTTAAGAGAATGGGCAGAAGAACCAGCAGGGAGGACATTGTGGAGCTTGTCGGCAGACTGAGGACAGCCATGCCGGATATAGCCATCAGAACCACGCTCATATCTGGTTTCCCAGGTGAGACACAGGAACTGCACGATGGTCTGGTCGACTTTGTTGACGAGTGCGAGTTTGACAGGCTTGGAGTATTCACTTATTCGCCTGAGGAGGGCACTCCGGCTGCGGAGTACGAGGATCAGGTGGATGGAGAGCTGGCTGCAAAGTGGCGCGATGAGATCATGGAGCTTCAGCAGGAGATTTCCTATGAGAAGAACCAGCAGATGATCGGGAGCACCCAGAAGGTTCTCATTGAGGGATATCTGGTCGACGATGATGTATATGTGGGAAGAACCTACAGAGATGCTCCGGGGGTTGACGGAATAGTGTTCGTCAGTGCACCATATGAATTGATATCCGGTTCATTTGTGGATGTGAAGATAACCGAGGCAAATGAATATGACTTGACAGGAGTGATAGTAGAATGAATTTACCAAACAAATTGACAATACTAAGAGCTATAATGATTCCATTCTTTCTCGTGTTTTTATATATGTCACCGGGATGGTCGAAGTGGGTGGCACTTGGAATATTCATAGCCGCATCACTTACAGATATGCTTGACGGAAAGATTGCAAGAAAATACAATCTGGTCACCAATTTTGGAAAATTCATGGATCCTCTGGCAGATAAGCTGCTGGTATGTTCGGCACTCATAGCACTGTCGGATCTGAACAGGATCCCAGCATGGATCGTTATAGTGATCATAGCGCGTGATTTCATAATAAGCGGATTCAGACTTATTGCGGCAGAAAAGGGAATTGTTATTGCTGCCGGATGGTGGGGAAAGATCAAGACAACGGTTCAGATGATCATGGTAGGATTTCTGATAGCTGATCTCAAGGTGTTCTACATCTTTGATCAGGTGCTCATCTACCTTGCACTTGCACTGACACTTATATCTCTTGGAGATTATCTGTATCACAACAGAGAAGTTCTCAAGGACTAAAACAGTAAAAAATAAAACAGATTTTATAATTCAACGGGGAATTTGGGGTATACTTTTGTTTGAGGGTATATTTTACACAGATTCCCTGTTTTATTTTGAAAAATAATCGCTTACAACGCCGATAAACCTTTGGTGGTTTTTTCGATTTTACTTGAAATATGACGACAAAGGCTTTACAATTATACTCGGCGAAAATTGGACTATATATAGTCCTAAAATAAATTAAACGGAGGGCTAAAAATGAGCAACACACCAAGCTTGTCAGCAAGTGACAGAATTTCAATGTTACTTGATGACTCAAGTTTTGTTGAAATCGGCGCATATGTAACTGCTAGAAATACAGATTTCAACATTCAGGACAAGGATACTCCAAAAGACGGCGTAATAACCGGTTATGGAGTGATCGATGGCAATTTAGTTTATGTTTACAGCCAGGATGCAAAGGTGCTCGGCGGTTCTATAGGCGAGATGCATGCCAAGAAGATCGCAAACCTTTACGACATGGCAATGAAGATGGGCGCACCTGTTATCGGGCTGATCGATTGTGCCGGACTCAGACTTCAGGAGGCTACAGATGCTCTTAATGCATTTGGAGAGGTATTCATGAAGCAGACTCTTGCATCAGGTGTAATACCACAGATCACAGCTATATTTGGTACATGCGGTGGTGGTGCAGCACTTATACCTAATCTCACAGACGTAACATTCATGACTAAGGAAGGAGCTAAGCTCTTTGTTAACAGTCCAAATGCACTGGATGAGAACCGTGCAGAGAAGCTTGACACTGCAGCAGCAGATTATGTTGCAGAGAACACAGCAAATGTTGACGCAGTATACGACACAGAGGCAGAGCTTCTCGGTGCAGTGAGAACTATGGTAGGTCTTCTTCCATCAAACAATGAGGATGATGGCGACTGCGCAGTATGTGAGGATGATGTGAACAGAATCATTCCAGATCTTGCTACAAAGGCAGGGGATGTGAAGGCTGTTATAGCAGATATCACTGATGATGAGTTTGTATTCGAGCTCAAGAAGGATTTTGCAGATGACGTTGTTACTGCATTTATCAGACTTAACGGTGAGACAGTCGGTGTTGTCGGAAACCAGAAGGATGTCATGACAACAGCCGGTGCATATAAGGCAGAGGATTTCGTAAAGCTTTGTGATTCATTCAACATCCCAGTTGTCACACTTGTAAACATCAAGGGATTTGCAGCAACTGTAAAGGAAGAGAAGACTATCTCAAAGGCTGTTGCAAAGCTTACTTACGCTTATGCCAACGCAACAGTGCCAAAGGTAACTGTTATGCTTGACAAGGCATATGGTACAGCCTACACAGTTATGTGTTCAAAGGCTATCGGAGCTGATGTTGTATTTGCTTGGCCTAAGTCAGTTATCGGAACAATGGATCCTGAGATGGCTGTAAAGATCATGTATGAGGATGAGATAGCAGCTGCAGGTGATAAGCTTGCATATATCAAGGAGAAGAAGGCTGAGTACACAGATGCTCTTTCAGGTGCCGTATCTGCAGCGAGAAGAGGCTACGTGGATGATATAATCGAGCCTGATGCAACAAGAAAGAGAGTTATAGCAGCATTCGATATGCTTTTTTCAAAGAATGAGGACAGACCATACAAAAAGCACGGTACAATATAAAGGAGTGACAACTTAAATGGAAAAGATAATAAAGAAAAAGTTATTATTGATAGTTTCTATGTTAGCTGTTACATTTGCACTTGCCGGATGTTCGTCTTCAGACAAGAAAGTAGAATTTGACTATGACGGAAACACATTGGTTCAGATAGCAGAAACACAGGCTACGAATTACATGCAGATTGCGCAGGTTGAAGATGTATATAATTTCTATGTAGATGAAGAGGCAAATGGCGGTCAGGTAGATGAAACGACTGCTGATGCATTAAAGGTTTTTTCAACGATTGAGTCTGACTATGGTAAATTCCAGCAGTTTAAGCCGGTCAATCTCGAAGATGAAGATGATAAAACAATACAAGAAGTTGATGACAAGGTTGTTGTTACATTATATGCAGAATGTGCAGAAAAAGAAGCTATAGTAAAGGCAACATTTGTAGACAATTCGGTAACTTACAATTTTCAGAAGTATTCAGTGATGGCTCAGAATCAGTATTCAGAAGAAGAGGCTGATCAGATGCTTGCATCAAATGGTGTTTATCCATACAAGATTTCCGAATTTGAAGTTGCTGCTAATCAGACACTTAAGGACAAGATGAAGGATGCGGGAGCAAATACCCTCATAGGTATGGGTATCGTGTTTATAGCACTTATCTTCATATCATTCATAATTTCACTTCTCAAGTATGTTCCGGCTCTTTTGGACAAGGAGACAAGAGAGAAGAGAAAGGCTGAGAAGGCAAAGAAGGCTCTTGGAAGCGTTGCAACATTAAATGTTGACAAGGAGGATGAGACTCCTGCAGGAAGCGCACCTGCTCCAGCTGGAATAGTAGACATTGTCAACACAGCGACCGGTGAGAGCGTTATGAACGACTCAGAGCTTGTTGCGGTTATATCAGCAGCGGTTATGGCGGCACAGGGCGGAAAGACAAGAGTTCGTGTAAACTATCCAAGTAACGATAAGTTGGTTGTAAGACCAAGAAAAAAGAATAAGAGATAATTATAGGAGGATAATTGTTATGAAGAATTATAGAATCACAGTTAATGGCACATCATACGATGTATCAGTTGAAGAATTATCAGGTGGCGCAGCTCCAGTAGCAGCACCTGTAGCAGCAGCTCCAGTGGCAGCACCTGCACCAGCAGCAGCTCCTGCAGCACCAGCAGCAGGCGGCGCAGGAAGCGTTAAGGTTTCATCACCTATGCCTGGTAAGATCCTTGCAGTAAAGGCTAATGTTGGCGATTCAGTAAAGAAGGGTCAGGTAATCCTCATCCTTGAGGCTATGAAGATGGAAAACGAAGTTGTTGCTCCGGAAGATGGTACTATCGCAAGCATAGATGTTACAGTAGGCGCTAGTGTTGAGTCAGGCGACACACTTGCAACACTCAACTAATTGCTTGAATTAGAATAAATCTTATAGGAGGAAACAACTAAATGGGCAGCACAATAGTTGACGTTTTGACAAATTTAGCTAATCAGACCGGTTTTGCAAGTCTTGACTGGAAGAATTACGTTATGATCCTTATAGCGTTTGCTTTCATGTATCTTGCGATCGGAAAGGGTTTTGAGCCACTTCTTCTTGTCCCTATCTCATTTGGTATGTTTCTTGTAAACATGTTCCCAGATATTATGGCAGAGGGCGGCTTGTTACATTATTTTTACCTGCTTGACGAGTGGAGTATCTTACCTTCACTTATATTCATGGGCGTAGGTGCCATGACAGACTTTGGTCCGCTTATCGCGAACCCGAAGAGTTTCCTGCTCGGCGCTGCAGCTCAGTTCGGTATCTATACAGCTTACTTCCTTGCATTCCTTATGGGATTCAACGGCAAAGAGGCTGCGGCTATATCGATCATCGGTGGTGCAGATGGTCCTACATCTATCTACCTTGCCGGTAAGCTCGGCATGGGTGGAACACTTCTCGGACCTATAGCAGTTGCGGCATATTCATATATGTCACTTGTACCTGTTATACAGCCACCTATCATGAAGGCTCTCACAACAAAGAAGGAGAGACTTGTTAGAATGCCACAGCTCAGACCTGTAACCAAAATCGAGAAGATCCTCTTCCCTATCATCGTTACACTTGTGGTAGTTCTTATACTTCCAACAACAGCACCACTTGTAGGTATGCTGATGCTTGGTAATCTCTTCAGAGAGTGCGGCGTTGTTAAGCAGCTCACAGAGACAGCTTCAAACGCTCTTATGTATATCGTAGTTATCTTACTTGGTACTTCAGTAGGTGCTTCTACAAGTGCAGAGGCATTCCTTAAGATGAGTACACTTAAGATAGTATTCCTTGGTCTTGTCGCATTCGCAGTTGGTACAGCAGCCGGAGTTCTCTTCGGTAAGCTCATGTGCTGGGCGACAAAGGGCAAGGTTAATCCGCTTATCGGTTCTGCTGGTGTATCAGCCGTTCCAATGGCAGCCAGAGTATCACAGAAGGTTGGAGCACAGTATGATCCTACAAACTTCCTTCTGATGAATGCTATGGGACCAAATGTTGCAGGTGTTATCGGTACAGCCGTAGCAGCTGGTACATTCCTTGCAATATTTGGAATTTAATTAAGAATTTAGGCAATGAAATTATATAGGAGGACGATAAAATGGCAGATAAGAAACCGATAAAGATTACGGAAACTGTACTGCGTGATGCGCATCAGTCACTTATAGCTACTCGTATGACAACCGAGCAGATGCTTCCTATCATCGACAAGATGGATAAGGTTGGTTATCATTCAGTAGAGTGCTGGGGCGGTGCAACATTTGATGCATCACTCAGATTCCTTAAGGAGGATCCATGGGAGAGACTCAGAAAGCTCAGAGATGGATTCAAGAATACAAAGCTGCAGATGCTCTTCAGAGGACAGAATATCCTCGGATACCGTCATTATGCAGATGATGTTGTAGAGTATTTCGTACAGAAGTCAATCGCAAATGGTATTGATATCATCAGAATATTTGACTGTCTGAACGATCTTAGAAACCTTCAGACATCAGTTAAGGCTTGTAACAAAGAGGGTGGACATGCCCAGGTAGCTCTTTCATATACACTCGGTGATGCATATACTCTGGATTACTGGAAGGATATGGCAAAGAGAATCGAGGATATGGGAGCAGATTCAATCTGTATCAAGGATATGGCCGGACTTCTTGTTCCAAATAAGGCTACAGAGCTTGTACAGGCACTCAAGGATGGTTCAAGCCTTCCAATTCAGCTTCATACACATTACACATCAGGTGTAGCTTCAATGACATACCTCAAGGCTGTAGAGGCTGGATGTGATGTCATCGATACAGCAATCTCACCTCTTGCGCTTGGTACATCACAGCCTGCAACAGAGGTTATGGCCAAGACATTTGAGGGAACAGAGTTTGATCCAGGTCTGGATCAGAAGCTTCTGGCTGAGATAGCAGACTACTTCAGACCACTCAGAGAAGAGTGGATCGCAAGCGGTCTCTTAAATCCAAAGGTTCTTGGCGTTAACGTTAAGACACTTCTCTACCAGGTACCTGGTGGAATGCTTTCAAACCTCGTATCACAGCTCAAGGAGATGGGTGCTGAGGATAAGTTTGAGGCCGTTCTTGAGGAGGTTCCAAGAGTTCGTAAGGACTATGGTGAGCCACCACTTGTTACTCCTTCAAGCCAGATCGTTGGCACACAGGCAGTTCTCAACGTTGTAACAGGCGAGAGATACAAGATGTGTACAAAGGAGTCAAAGGCACTTGTACGTGGCGAGTATGGTCAGTCAGTAAAGCCTGTTGATCCAGAGGTTAAGAAGAAGGTTATCGGCGATGAGGAGCAGATCACATGTCGTCCAGCAGATCTTCTTGAGAACGAGCTCGACAAGATTGAGAAGGAGATGATCCAGTACAAGAAGCAGGATGAGGATGTACTCACATATGCACTGTTCCCACAGGTTGCAACTGACTTCTTCAAGTACAGAGAGGCTCAGGATAAGAAGGTCGATGTCACACTTGCTGACAAGGACAGCACAGCTTATCCAGTTTAATAACTGAATTCATAAGGTCAGATATATAAATGATCATAAAAAGGGACGGAGCTCCGCGAGCGGAGTCTCTGTCCTTTTGTTTAATATATGGAGATAATATGACAGGGAAAATAGTGGTTATAGGTGCAGGAGCTGCAGGGGTAATGGCTGCACTGACAGCGGCACAGAAGAATAAGGTCATTCTCATTGAAAAGAATGACAGGATCGGAAAAAAGTTATTTATAACAGGTAAGGGACGTTGTA
>ENA-OZAG01000716-OZAG01000716.1-human-gut-metagenome-genome-assembly--contig:-NODE-716-length-15779-cov-4.409819_pt1 | contig 15779 bp, 14 predicted proteins | sample MGYA00243300_ERZ653497 | MGnify/ENA primary metagenome ERZ653497 (study PRJEB26926, sample SAMN06164955) | human gut metagenome | biome: ENVO:00009003; feature: ENVO:2100002; material: ENVO:00002003...
CAAGATCCCACCAGGTCAGATCGCGTTTGAGCGCATGGCCGGACTCACCTGTTTCAGCCAGCGTCTGTTCGACGGATTTCTTGCGAAATACGTTCATGTCTCGTCCTTCTCTTCTTTCCGCCCGCGCGGTTTCACGCTCCACCTTCTAGAGCACAAGGCGCAAGTATAAGTCGTTTTCGTCACATTGACGGCGTGCGTGACGCTATTTAAGATTCATGCCGATGACGACCGGCTCGGGCACCAGTCGGATGCCGAACGCGGCCTCGACGCCGTCCTGCACGGTTTTGGCGAGGCGGGCGATATCTTCGGCTGATGCTCCCCCACGATTGGTCAACGCCAACGTATGCAGCGTGGACAGGCCAGCCGGAGCGTTTTCGTTGATTTTGAACCCCTTATGGAAGCCGGCATGGTCGATGAGCCAGGCCGCGGAAGTCTTGACGCCCTGCCCGCCGCCCGGCAATGCCGCGTCGAAGCGCGGCGCGTCTTCGGGAAGCGTCTCGGCCTGCTGTGGCGTGAGAATCGGGTTCATGAAGAAGCTGCCGCAGCTATGGCGGTTGAAGTCCGGACCGTCATCGCCGTTCTGCTTGGATTGCGATTCAAGAGCGACATCGACCAGATTCGTCTTCTTGGTGCCCTGCATGGCCGGCGACGCATAGCGATGCGCGTCTTCCAGCATGCCTTTAGCCGCACGCACCTTCAGCACCGCGTTGCGGATGTCCGCGGTGTTCATGCGATCGCCCACGGCGACATCCAACGCCTTGGCGAGCTGACCATAACCGACCACGCCCGTATCGCTGTGCCGCAACGCGAACGTGACGGACAGCACCACGTATCGCGGCGTCGGGAAAAATTCCGCGGCCGGAGTCGCCGGAGCGCTGTACATGCTGGCTTTCAGCGCGCTCATGCGGTAGCCGAAGGCGAGCTGATCGTTGCGCAACGCCTTTACCGCACGTTCCTTGCGGTCCCAAACCTCGACGCTGTCGACGCTGGTGGCGACCTCCTGACCGTACGCGCCGATGTTCTGCACGACCGACGCGCCAACGGTGCCGGGGATGCCGGACAAGCCTTCGACGCCTTCCAGTCCAAGTCGGACGCAGTAATCGACGAAATCATCCCAGTTGCAGCCGGCTTCGGCGTTCACGTGGACGACACGCCCATCATCCTCGACCGGAGCCGCCTCATCCAACACGCCGATGGAGCGTCTCGCATCGCGGACCACCACGCCTTCGAACGGCGTGTCGGATACGAGCATGTTGGATCCGCCGCCGATCACGCACAATGGCAGTCCTTGGGAATCGGCTTCCTCAACGGCCTCGATGACGCCGACGCGCGTGGTCGGCTCCAGGAAAGTGGCGATAGGACCGCCCACGCCGATGGTGGTGAGATCTGCAAAACTAGTCATAACGCTCCAGAGTAACAAAAAACCCGACCAAATTGGTCGGGTTTCGAAAGCTTGATTCCGCTCAGCGGGTCTCGCGATGCACGGTCTGCTTGCCGCAGCGGGAGCAGAACTTCTTGAGCTCAAGACGATCCGGCGTGTTACGGCGGTTCTTCGTCGTGATGTAGTTACGCTCCTTGCACTCGGTGCATGCCAGCGTGATGCCCGGACGAATGTCGGCGCTCTTGCTTGCCATTTAGTTCACCTCTTGTGGTTCGTTGCTATACCGACATTCCGTCGGCCTTTGTAGCGAGAAAGAGACTCGAACTCTTGACCTTACGATTATGAGTCGTACGCTCTAGCCAGCTGAGCTATCCCGCCATGAGAGCCTCGAGTGAGAATCGGACTCACGACCTCTTCCTTACCAAGGAAGTGCTCTACCACTGAGCTATCGAGGCGTGGCGGATAGTGGATTCGAACCACTGAAGCACGAGGCGACTGATTTACAGTCAGTTCCCTTTGACCGCTTGGGAAATCCGCCGTGCTGCCTGTTTGGTTGAACCCCAACCGGCAACCCGTTTAGTATGCCACAGACCGGCCGACTTATGCAAATACGGCGTGTCGCGACAGCCAAAAACGGCCCAAATCGTTGAAATTCCAACGTTTTACGCAAATCGGCGCCGAACAACGCAGAAACCCCGCCTCCCGAGCCTTGCGAACCGCAATATACGGGAAACGGGGTTTCGACAGCTACGCGCTAGTCTCAGCCGAGGATGGCCAGGATGTCACGAGCGGAGACGATAAGGTAATCCTCGCCCTGGTAGTGCACCTCGGTGCCGCCGTACTTGGAGTACAGCACCTTGTCGCCGACCTTGACGTCGACCGGGATACGCTCGCCGGCGTCGTTACGACGGCCCGGGCCGACAGCCAGGACTTCACCCTGCTGCGGCTTCTCCTTGGCATTGTCCGGAATGAACAGACCGGAAGCGGTCTGGGTCTCGGCTTCCGCCTGCTTGACGATGATCTTGTCTTCCAACGGTGTGAGTGAGATCGACACTGTGGACCTCCTCTTTCTAAAGAGAAATCGATACTTACCGCGCCGGGACCCGCTAGCAAGAGGCTGACGATCACTTACGGCGTCGTCCTTTCGCGCTGTGACTTATCCTAGCGCGATTATTAGCACTCTGCCAACTCGAGTGCTAACGCTCTGAGAGAAATTATCAAAAAAGCCTGAAACCATGCGGTTCCAGACTTTGTAAAAAACGGTTCAAGCGTTTCGTCAGGCGCTACGACGGGCCAGAATGGTCTCCAGGCCGGTGCCTAGGGAGTCCGAAGTCACATCCGGAGCCTCCACATCGGCACGTACTTCGGCATCGTGGAATCCCGGAACGTCGACCTCTCTGAGGTGCACGCCCTCATCCACGCGGGCGGCGGCCTCATCGGCATCCATGCTGCCCATTGCGTCGCTTGGCGGAATCAACGGCTCAGCCTCGTCGGAAGGCGTTTCGACGGGCACGGCCTTGGCCACTTGTTTGGTGGATTTGATCTCCATGCTTTCCGGAGCATCCACCTCAACGTCGGCACCGTCGCGAGGCGCACCCAACGAGAAGGAAATCAAGTCCTGCGTGGACTTGACGGCAACGGTTTTGGCTTCTTCGGCCATATTGTCTCGCTCATCGTGGATGGACAGTCCCACTTCCTTGACGTCAGCGGGCGCGGCATCCGCACGTTCGGTTGTCTGGTCGACGGCCTTCTCGGCAGTCTGCGTCTCTTCCTTGGAAGACATCTCTTCCTTGCGCCGTTTCACCGCGGCGTCCCGATCGGCCTTGCCGCGGGCGATCGCCTGGCGAATCTCCCCCTCGGGAACGACATCGGTCTTCAACTGCTCGTCGGCGACCTTGCGGGCCTCGGCCAGCTCCTGCGCGCGCAGTCTGGCACGTTCCGCCTGCTCCGCCTGCGCACGTTTGCGTTCGGCGGCGGCACGCTTCTTCACCTTGGCATGGTATCTGGCGACCTTCCGCTCCCACGCCACGGCCTGCTTGGACGCACGCACACCCAACGCGAGCACCGCGGCCAGCAACGCGGCCGGAATGAGCGCGAACAGCGGACTGAAGTGCAGTGCGAACGCACAGACCAGCACAACGACCGTGATTGTCAGCAATGAGACGGCGATGGCGCGCCTCCTGCGGACCGCGGCGTGACGAAGGGCGCGAATTTCCGCGATCCGTTCTTCGGATGTTGCGCCTTTGTGCGCCTCTGTGGACTGCATCAGTACCCCTTTCGCTGCCGCGACGGTCTCATCGGAAAATCGCGTTCCGCTGTCGGCATCCACCAGATGCAACGACGGTGAAAAGCGGTCCTCGCGATGTTCGATCACCCTCTTCATGCCTTTAATCGTCCGTCTGGGCAACCAAATGAGCATCAGGATGACAACGATCGCAAGCACGACCACCGTGCTTAACGATTCATAACCCATATGTCATAAGAATAGGTGACATTCCGACATTCGAGGCGAGTCCTCCCCGGCGTGTCGAATCAGGAGGGTGAATTCCCTGTCATCAGACGCGCGGTGAAACCGTTTGGCGCGTCCTCGGCCATCAATACGTAGCTTTCATGATCGCGCCATTGGCCGTTGACGTACATATACGCGCGCCGCACCCCCTCCAACGTTGCTCCGACCTTGCGTGCGACGGCACGGGACCGCTTGTTTTCCGGCAAAATGTCGATTTCCATGCGATGCAGTCGAGGTCCGGTCGGGTCGAACATGGCCCAATCCGCCAACAGCGCCACCGCCATCGGCGCGTAGCCACGCCCGGCGCAACGCTCGTCCACCCAATAGCCGACCACGCCGGAACGCATCGCGCCGTAGCAGATCGCGCCCAACGAGATCTGCCCGACGATACGGCCATGCTGTTCGATGGCGAACACGGCACCGGTACCGGCCCGTTCGTTGCGCCGCAGTTGTTTCATCCATTCCTTGTAGGTGATGGGGGCGCCGTGCAGCGGATCGCCGGATTCCCACGGCTTGAGCCAGGCATCGTTGCGCCAGCGAACCTCGTTCCACTCGTCATAGTCGGCACCCGTCAACGGGCGCAGACTCACCGGGACGCGCATGCTATGCGATTGGATGAATTCCGGCATTTCAAAGGAATTATTCCCCGGACGACGCATCATGTCGCTCAAGGATTGCAAAATCGTCACCCTTCCATTGTGCCCCACCCATACCCCATGTTCCGTTTTCCACGCAATCGAACCGTGGTACAACGAACGATATGGACATGTATGAGCAACAACGCGAGCTGAAACGGCATTGGCGCGCGGCTGCGATCGAACGACGAAAGCGGACGTCCGCCGACCAGCGGCGCGAAGCGGGACGACTGCTTGCCGAACACGCATTGGAAGCGTCGTTGATTCGACCGCGATCAACCGTCGCGGCCTTCGCCTCGATGGGCAGTGAAATATCGATGATGCCGTTGCTCGAAGCGATGTTCGACACGGATTGCCGTGTTTTGGTGCCGCGTCTGGGTGCTGGCATGGAAGTCGGCTGGAGTGAGCTGAACGGTCTTGACGATCTGCGCGACCAGCGCAATGCTGATGGTTCCATCAACACACATCGCCCGCAGGAGCCGGAAAACGCAGCGGAAGGACCGGAAGTTCTCACTTCGGCCGAGCTGATCATTGTGCCAGCGTTCGCTGTGGACGAACATGGTTTCCGATTGGGGCGCGGCGGCGGTTGGTACGACCGCGCTTTGGAGCATCGTAGCAGCACCGCGCGCGTGGTCGCCGTTTGCTGGCCTTGGGAGCCGACCGACGAGACCGTGCCGCATGAGCCGCATGATATTCCCGTCGACGGCGTGCTCACGCCGGATGGTTATGCCGATGTCCGAGGATAGGACGGTTGCGGGGCCGTCTCAGGGAACGTACTAGGATATGTCCCGTTAAGAAATTTGGGATTGTGCGTAAAGCGAGGATATCGTGCCTACTTACCATTACCGTTGCAAGAACTGCAACTACGACTTCACCGAGCAGCAGTCGTTCACCGACGATCCGATCACCGTATGCCCGGAATGCGGCGAGGAGCAGGTCCGCAAGGTTTATTCCGCGGTGCCGATCGAGTTCAAGGGGTCCGGCTTCTACCGCACCGACAAATCCAAGTGACCCACAGGCACGGAATCCAACGCGACACGCCGGAGATTGTGGATAACTCCCATTCTCCGACCACAACCCCGGATTCCGCTTGCCGTGGTCATAACAATCAGGTCATCATGCATGCATGATGACCTTTTTTCATTCCTTGATGGACCGCCGGCCACATTCGAGTTTGCGCACATCGACGGCTTCGGAAAGACGGACCGCGCGCACGACGCGTCTGCAACGAGACCGGCATGGTTCGACTGCCGCATCGTTGGAAGCCAGACGAAGCAACGCACGCCTGCATCGGTTCCTCGCCGCATTGTGCGCTGGCCTGACGGTATTCGCCACGCTGCAATGCGTACGCGCAGCCATCGCCACGCAGCCTATTGTGGTCGCGGTGCGGAATGTCGCCAAAGGCACGGCCATCACACGCGAAGCCGTGGAGTTACGTGAGGCGCCGAGCGATGGCTCGCTGAGCAACGCCTTCCATACGCTTGACGACGCCGTCGGCCTGATCGCACAGGTGGGCATCGGCGCGCACGATGTGCTTATGTCGGGCATGGCCCGTGCGTCCCCCGTTGTGCCGCAGGGCCATACGAGTATCGAAGTGCGTTTGGCAAGTGTGGCCGGCGGTTTGATTCCCGGAGACAAGGTGACACTTTCCAGCGCCACCATGACAGATGCTGAGATGCAGTCCGGCACACCGAATGTCGCGGATATGCCGAACGGTACGGAAACGCCGTCCGGCATGGCTAATGATATGCCGGACGGTGGTGTGGATGCGCAGTTACGCACGATCTGCGCCGAAGCGCTGCTGACCGGCAAACCGGCTAAGGATGCGCAAGGCAATACCATCGCGGTGTTCGCCATGCCGCCCAATGAGGCGGCCGTCGTGTTGCGGGTTCAGGAATACAGTGCGGTCATCGCCACCATCAATTAATGGCTGATAATCCTAATCGATAGCTGGCACCCGGCTGGACGTATCAGCGGCCGCGTTCGGAGAAGACCGCCCAATGTGGCGGAAGCTCGTTTAGGATGCGCTTGTCGTCATCCGCCTCGCGTTGGCGCTTGGTGAGCACGTCCGAAGGTTCGAGTTTGACGCCATCGGCATCGAACAGTTCCGTACCTTGGCGGACCACGCGCTTATGCTTGCGTGCGGTCCGCCGCGTGGCGGAATAACTGGGTGTGGAGTGCGTCTCGGACTGGGTCTGCGAATCGTCATGCTCCATGACGTTTTCGATATGCTCGGCGCTCACCGTTCCTCCCGGTACAGGCTTCCCAGTCGTGCCACGATGCGGTCAACTTCCTTATCGGGGTTCACGAACGCGCCGACGCTCCATACCGTCATCACCGACCAGCCAAGCGATTCGATGTCCTGCAGCAGCACGCGATGGCGTTCCCTGGTGGATTGCAGTCCCATGAACTGCGCGTCATCGGTGAGCACGGCCAAAGCGAACGGCTCGCCTTTCAGACCAACCACCAACGGCAGTTTGAGTCCGTCATCGAAACCGTAATCGACGGCCACGTCCAAGCCGCGTTCGCGGATCCTCTCGGCGAGATCGTTGAAGAGCACGTTCTCTCCGGACTCCTTGATCGCCGGGCGGACCATGCTGTCATCAAGCTGTTCGGCCCAACGCAGCACGGTTTTGAGCGCCTTCGGACCATCCTGATGCAGTCGCTCGTCGTCCATATCGTCGGATGCGAAGGACGAGACGATGTCGAGATGACGGTCCGGTACCGCCAAAGCGTCCAGCAGCATGCCTCGGCCGCCGTCGGATTCCAGCGCGCCGAACTGCTGCAGCAGCCTGCCGTGCGAGGTCTTGGCGTAGCACATCGCAAGAATCGCGTCGGTGGCGTGGGCGCCGGCCACATCGACGATGTCCACGATGCGCACGTGGCGCAGGAACATGCCCATGGCCTTGTCTTTGTTGGCAAGCGACTTGAGCTCGGCACCCAGACGGATGCGGAACGTGTGCGTGAGCGCCACCACGGTAAGCACATACGATGCGGGAACGATGGTGAAACCGGCCGCGCGCTTGCGGATGATGCTCACCACTTCGTCGATCTCCTGCTGGCTTGATTCGACCAGGCCGGAATTGATGACCGGCACACCGTTGGCGTCCGGCACGAAATGGTACGCGACTTCGCCTTGGTATCCTTCACGCGCCACATCGCACGGCACGGAGCCGTATCCTTCCGATTCAAGGAAGGCGTTGAGCTTCGGCGCACGGCGAACCGGCCTGTCGGTTATCTTCACGCTTGGCAGCAGTGCGATCAGTCGCTGCAGGCCATCGGATGTGACGGTCTTGCGGTGCGCGATCACCACGACCTGCTTCGCGCGGGCGATGATGCTGAGCAGCTCGATGGACGGAATATGCGCGGCCGTATCGATGATGACGGTATCGGCAAGCGGCGCCGGGTCGGTGATGGCAGCGAGCGTGGCTGGCGTTGCCACCAGAATCGGCTTTGCCGCGGCCAAAATCTGCGGATGCTCCCTGCGCAGCCTGTTCAACGGCACGTTTCGGGAACCGGCAAGCGTGGTATGCAGCAGATTGGCTTCCTGCGTGCGGGAGAAAAGCATGTCGCACAGACGGCGTACGGACTCTTGGGCGACCATCGGTCCGATGGAACGCACGTGTTCGACATCCACCTGGGTGAATCGGTCGGCGGCGCTTTGCATGGCGGAGCCATCCTGGTTGGAAATGATGGCGGAGGACTTCACGATGTCTTCGAAAGCTGTGGTCCACCACGCCAGCTGCAGTTCTCCGGCCACGGCGTCGTTCGGCACGCCGCGGTTGCTCAGGTCCGCCACAAGCTCATCCAGACCGGCCGAATGGAACTCACGTTCCAGACGGGCGCGTTCCGGCAGCGTATCCAACGCCTGCTTGTCGTCATACAGGGCCTTCAGACGCTCTTCCACCTGGTTGAGGTCGACGGTGTCCAGATTGCCGCCCTGCGGTGTGGTGGCGAGCGCCACGTTCAACGCGGTCATATCGTTCGTCAGCTGGTCCTGCGTGTTGATGATGTCGTCGAGTTTGGCGGGCAGCACCGGCCATCCGCCGTGAGGAACGAACATGTGCCACTGTTCGGCCTGCTTGGCCACCACGAGCAGCGCCTCATGCAGGTTCTCCACCTGCGCGCCGACGCGCAGCATCGACTTGGCCTCCTTGATATGGCGGCGACGTTCCCAGAATCCCATGGAGCTGCCTTCGGCCTTGCGCTGGGCCTTGGGCTTGGTGGCCTCGATCATGGAATCGATGTCGCGTTCGAAGATTTCCGGCTGGAAGACGTCGAGCACGCGGCGCAGGTTCTTGAGCACCATGACCTGGCGTCCCCACTCCTGCGCGGTGGTGGGAATCGGGAAGCCGCAGGTCTGCACGGTGCTGGACACCTGTTTGCGGGTGGCGGGCAGCACCTTGCGCAGCAGCTCGACCACACGCTGGTATGCGCTGACCGCTTCCTCTTCGGAATACAGGGAGGCTTTGTACCAGGCGGTGTCCTGCGCGCCGATGGTGTATTCGCCGAGTTCTCCCGCGCGATACAGCTTCTGAGCCCATTCCTCCATCTTGTCCGCGATGGAATGGGCGGACTGCTTGGCCAGACGCACATGCGTGGTCGGATGCGTGGGCAGGACGGCGATTTGTGCGAGATTCTGGATGGTCTGGTATGCGGACACACCCCATTCCTGGCTGACGCCGTGCAGGTCGCCCAGATAGCGGGCCAGGCGGGAGCGTACGCCCACCAGTTCGTCGGAGATCTGGTCGAAACGCGAAGTCGCGACGCCGGATTGGAAACCGACTGCGGCTATCAGCTGACGGTCGATTGCCGCATTGGCGCCGTCATCGGCGATGTCCAGCAATTGGCCGCTCATCTCGTTGGCCGCGATCGTCTGCATGAAACGGCGCTTTTGGTCGGTGACGCACGGCACGTACAGCACGCTGTGTCCGCCCATCACGCAACGGGAGGCGATTGCCGCGGCCTGTTCGGCCGTGTTGCCGCTGATCGCGCTGTCCACGAAAATCGAATGCCCGGATGCGGCCAGCTGCGCCGCGTATCGGACGGTGTTGTCAACGTCGCCAATCTCGTATTCGCCATGGGGATCGGCGTCGAACGGACTGTATTCGGGAATCTGCGCGTCTTTCAGCGCGTCCGCGGCTTCCTTGTTCCCGGCGAGCGCGTCCAGGACGGTGTTGCCTGTCGGGCCTTGGGACAGCTGGTTGATGATCTGGCGACTTTCCACCAGCATCTGCGAGGACGGGTCCATGAAGCAGCCGAGGATGATGTGACGTTCGATTTCGAAATCGGGGAAAACGCTGGACGCGCGCGCTGTGATGGCCGCGAACACCGCGGACGTTTCGGGGGTGCCGCTTTCGTAATTCGAACCATCGAAGAGCTTGGTCTCGTCCAATGTCACGTTGTTTTCACGCATCACGGCGGCGAAGGCCGCGTTCAGACGCACTCGTCCGGTGAACGCGATGACGGTGCCGTTCTCGATGTTGCGGCCTTCCTTGCGCACTTCGACCGGATACATGAGCACCGGCATCTGGTTGCCTTTCCAAATGGCCACGCCGACCACCAAGGAGAGTTCGCCGACTCCGCTGACACGGCTTTTCGCGTCACGGTCGTCGAGCACGCGTTCCACACGCCTGCCCGCGGCGCGCAGCATGCCGTTGTCTCGGAACAACGAGTCCAAGGTGACGTGTCCTTTGGCGAACAGCTGCGCGATGCCCGATGGGTGCGCATGCGTCAGGTCAAGCTGGGCGCTCAGTTGCGTCACATCCTCAAGCGGGGATGGTGCCAGACCAAGGCGATACTCCTCACGCCATCCGCGGATACGGTCCAACGCGGTGGCCGTCTCTTCGTTTTCGCTCATATACCGACTCACTTCCCTACTGCCTTGCGGTATTCCTCATATCCCGGATTGTGTGCCAAAGCCGCATCGATGTCTTGGTTGCCCAATGCGCCCAACCACGCGTACAGGTCATCGTATAGGGATGGGTTCATGGCGAGGAACGGCAACAGTTCCGGATGACGCGCCATCTGGAACTGCACTGTGAAATCATCCGTGCGTTTGGCGTCATCGGAGGTCAGGCCGTCGACCTCGATGGTCTGCTCCTGCTTGGCGAGGCCGCCTTTGGACACACGGTCGAATACCGATCCCGGTTCGAAGATCGGCTTGAATGCGGCGGTTTCGTCCGGTGCGGGCTGCGATTGGCTGTTTTGCGGGCGGAACCGCTCGTCGTCATCTTCCGCGGTCACCGTTCCCGGCTGTTCCGTCTGCGGCTGCGTAGCGTGCATCGGCTTCGACTGCTGTTCGGCGGGCTGCTGTTCGGCAGTTTCCGATGTGGGCTGTTCCGCCATCTGCGATTGTTCGGCGGACTGCGTCTGTTCCTGGGCGGACGCGTCAGCCGCATTGTCAGCCTTGTCAACGTTGCCTGTGTTATCGCCAGTGTCGTTCCTGTCGGGCAGAGCGACGGCGATTGGCGTGTTGGGGCGCGCGCTGAACAGCTTGTCCACCGGAATCAGGTTGTTCTTGTTACCGTCATGGGATGCTTCCAAGGGCCGAGCGGCTGTCTCGGTTGAGACGGCAGCCACCTCGGCATCGGTCGCAGCCGCATCAGCGGAATCGGCCACATCGGCCTCGATCTCAGCTTCAGCCTCGGCCTGCGCTGCGGCGTCGGCGAACAGGTCGCGGGGCTTGTCCGCGGCCACGACGGTTTCCTGAACCAAAGAGACCGAGGGGAATGCATCTTCGAGTTCCGGCTTGTCGGCATGCTCCGGCGTGAAGGTCTGACGTTCCGCCTGGTGCAGAGCATCGGCACGGTCGGTGACATTGCGCGCGTGGAAGAACGTCGTCGGCTCGCCGGCACGCAGATTGAGGATGTCGTCCACGGACATGTCGGCTGCATCCGGTTCCTGCGGAGCCTCGTCGGAGACCGCGTATTCGAACAGGTTCGAAACCGGCTGGCTTGTATCATCCGAGACACCGGAGGTGGCGTCGTCATCCTCGTCATCGTGTTCGAATGCGGATTCGAGCGTAAGACGCACGTCGCCGAACTGCAGGGTCATCGAGTCGATGGGCAGCTTGATGTCCTCGCCTGCGGGCAGGCGCATCAGTTGGCCGTTGTTCGTCACCACGAACGAGCCGTTGGTGGAATGCAGATCTCGTACGGAGCAATTGCCCTGCTTGTCGACGGAGAGGACCGCATGCCTTTTCGACATGGACTTGCCCGGATCCATGATGTCGAGACGAGCGAACCCGTCATCCGACAGCGGGCGCAACGGTTTGCGCCCGATTTCCACGCTTTCGCCGTCATGAAGCGTTTTCACGTTGTTTCCGTCAACTTTGACGGTCCACTGCCGCGTCATTCGTCGATCCTCGCTCACCGTTGTCGGCCTTCCTTTCGCACTACACTATCTGCCATTGTGTCATGATTCATCGCGAAAGTAAGGATTCCGAACCGATAAATTGACAACTTTCGCCTAATTCCCCCATTTTAGAACATGCCTGAGTCATGTTCCATATGCGGAAAACCCCGCTGCCTTACGGCAAACGGGGTTTCCATTACAGCTTGGTGATTGCGGCTTGAAGCCGCGCGAATCACTTGAGCTCGACGGTGGCGCCGGCTTCTTCGAGCTGGGACTTGGCCTTCTCGGCGTCTTCCTTCTTGGCCTTCTCCAGGACAGCCTTCGGAGCGCCGTCGACGAGAGCCTTGGCCTCAGCCAGGCCCAGGTTGGTGATAGCGCGGACGGCCTTGATGACCTGGATCTTCTTGTCGCCAACGGCGGAGAGGATGACGTCGAACTCGTCCTTCTCTTCCTCAGCAGCAGCGCCAGCAGCCGGAGCGGCGGCAACAGCGGCGACCGGGGCAGCAGCCTCGACGTCGAACTTCTCTTCGAAGGCCTTGACGAACTCGGAGAGCTCAACCAGGGTCATCTCACCGAAAGCTTCGAGCAGCTCATCGTTGGTGTACTTAGCCATAATGGCTTCCTTTCATTCTTGGCGACGGACTGAATTGAAGAGGTGGCCGTCACCTAAAACAATTGTTTTTTCTTTTTTGTGGTTGCTTCATTCATGCGGCGAGCCGCAGCGAAATCAGGCAGCCTTTTCCTGCTTCTCGCGCAGCGCATCGATCGTACGCACGGCCTTGGTCGGCAGAGCGTTGAACAGGTACGCGGCCTTGGACATCGTAGCCTTGATGTCGCCGGCGAACTCGGCGAGCAGCTGCGGGCGAGACTTGAGGTCTGCCAGCTTCTTGGCGCCTTCAGCATCGTAGACGGTGCCATCAGCGAAGCCGCCCTTGATGATCAGTGCCTTGTTGGTCTTGGCGAAGTCACGCAGGGTCTTCGCAGCTTCGATGAAGTCACCCTTCACGAAGGTCACAGCGGTCGGGCCGGCGAGAAGTTCATCAAGACCTTCGATGCCAGCTTCCTTGGCTGCAATGCGAACGAGCGTGTTCTTTGCCACAGTGTAGGAAGTATCGCGGCCTAGCTTTTCGCGCAGTTCAGAGATCTGCGGAACGGTAAGCCCGCGGTACTCGGTCAGGTAGATAGCGTCGGCGTTACGGAACTTGTCCGTAAGCTGAGCGACCACCGCTTCCTTTTCGGGCCTCTTCATGGCGTTCCTTCCTTAGTCAACCGTTGACTGTGAGATTCGGAACACCTCGCAGGGCAATAAAAAAAGCCCTGCACGCAGGCAGAGCAACATTCGACCGCTAAGCGGAAAGCCCTTGGTGGGCGTATGTTCTTCAACCTGCGCTGGCTTGGCGAACCAAACTTCGTGAGCGCTTGCACGCTCCAACCAACGGTCTGTGGTTTACAAGTGGGTAATTTACTGACCCGTTTGGACTAATCCAGACCGGCGTGTCGCGCCGCCGCAAAAGCAACCCCTTACCAATCGCACGAAATTTCCATGACTTACATAGGTGCTACGTTTGCTTTGTTCAGGGACGCATGTCCCAGGCGAGTCGCGATTCTCGCCGGCGCACGCCACCATATGGCACGCGCCTACCAACCCAAGAAAGATGAGAAAAGAGAAAATGGAGAAATTCTTCCATCTCAAGGAGAACGGCACCACCGTCTCCACGGAGATCATGGCCGGCCTGACCACGTTCTTCGCCATGTCCTACATCATCATCGTCAACCCGCAGATCCTGTCTTCGACCGGTATGCCGTGGGGCGGCGTGTTCCTCGCCACCATCATCGCGGCCATCATCGGCACGCTCGTGATGGGCCTGTTCGCCAACGTTCCGTACGCGCAGGCCGCCGGCATGGGCCTCAACGCGTTCTTCACCTACACCGTGTGCTTCGGCCTCGGCTTCAGCTGGCAGCAGACCATGTGCATGGTGTTCCTGTGCGGCCTGATCAACATCCTCATCACCGTCACCAAGATCCGCAAGATGATCATCCTGGCCATCCCGGAGTCCCTGCAACACGCCATCGGCGGCGGCATCGGCCTGTTCGTGGCCTACGTGGGCATGCTGAACGTCGGCCTGATCAAGTTCACTCCCGGCGATCCGAAGGCCGCCGCCAAGGGCGGTGCCGTTGCGGCTACCCCGGGTCTGGCCAACTTTAACGACAAGGTGCTGTGGGTCTTCCTGATCGGCCTCGTACTGGCCATTGTGTTCACCGTGATGAAGGTTAAGGGCGGCATGCTGCTGGCCATCGCCATCACCACCGTAATCGGCATCCCGTTCGGCGTGACCACCTGGTCCAACTCGCAGTCCATCAGCGAGACCTTCTCCCAGCTGCCGCAGACCTTCGGCGCGATCTTCTCCGCCGAGGGCTTCCCGGCACTGTTCTCTGATCCGACCAAGCTGCCGCTGGTCATCGTGACCATCTTCGCCTTCTCCATGTCCGATACGTTCGACACCCTGGGCACTTTCATCGGCACCGGCCGCCGCACCGGCATCTTCTCCGCCGAGGATGAGAAGGCTCTGGAGAACGGCCACGGCTTCTCCTCCAAGATGGACAAGGCCCTGTTCGCCGACTCCATCGCCACCTCCATCGGCGCCATCTGCGGCACCTCGAACACCACCACCTACGTCGAGTCTTCCGCCGGCATCGCCGCAGGCGGCCGAACCGGCCTGACCTCCGTGGTTGTGGCGATCTGCTTCGCCTTGTCCGCGTTCCTGGCCCCGGTCGTCTCCGCCGTGCCGTCCGCCGCAACCGCCGGCGTGCTGGTGATCGTCGGCTGCATGATGGCCGCTTCCCTGAAGGAAGTCAAGTGGGACGACATCGCCGAAGCCATTCCGGCGTTCTTCGCCGCCGTGTTCATGGCCTTCTCCTACTCCATCTCCTACGGCATCGCCGGAGGCTTCATCATGTACTGCATCGTGAAGACCTGCAAGGGCAAGGCCAAGGAGGTTCACCCGATCATCTGGACTGTGGCCGCGCTGTTCATTCTGGACTTCGTGTGCATGGCGATTCTGTAACGCTGATTGACAACGGATTAGCCTTTAAGGATTAATCCGCCGCCATACGGCATAAAGGCCGGGCTCTCACAAGGGCCCGGCCTTTGTTGTTGCCACAGTGATCAACGCCCATGAGTACCTTCGATGATCATCCGCCATTCTTGATGCATGGGAATAGTTGTCAACCGACAACTAAACGTACATGGCGGCAGCACGAGTGCCTTATTCAACATCGAAATATGCAGCGCGAAGAAGCCGAAAAACCAAAAAGGCTTCTATACCGAATGAAACGGTATAGAAGCCTTTTGGTTTGCGATCAAGCCCTTCTCACCCGAGAGAAGCTAGAGAACGATCAGTCCTCGAATGCCGAACCGTTAAGCGGGAAGCCCTACGGGCTTCCCGTAGGTGAGGGGAGCGGCTATGCCGCGACCGATCCGTGAGAGGGATTTAGTCCTCGAACGGATCAAAGTCGCGACGGACGCGGCGACGCGGGCGCTCAGTACGCTCTTCGCGGTCGGCGCGGTAGTCGTCGTAGTTGTCGTCGGTGGCGTAGCGCGGGTTACGGTCCGAGCCACGGCCACGGCCACGGGAACCGCCACGGCGGTCATCACGATCGCCACGGTCATCGCGATCGGAAGAGCGACGGCGACGCGGACGATCATCGTCACGGGAGTCGCGAGCATCACGGTCATCGCGATCGTCGAAGTCACGGTCGGCAGAGCGACGGCGACGCGGACGATCATCATCGCGATCATCGCGATCGAAGTCACGGTCATCGGAGCGACGGCGACGCGGACGGTCGTCGTAATCATCCTCGAAGTCATCGGAGCGACGGCGACGCGGACGGTCGTCAC
>ENA-OZAG01000736-OZAG01000736.1-human-gut-metagenome-genome-assembly--contig:-NODE-736-length-15317-cov-4.918294_pt1 | contig 15317 bp, 9 predicted proteins | sample MGYA00243300_ERZ653497 | MGnify/ENA primary metagenome ERZ653497 (study PRJEB26926, sample SAMN06164955) | human gut metagenome | biome: ENVO:00009003; feature: ENVO:2100002; material: ENVO:00002003...
ACGAGATCGCTCAGTGTCTCGTGGGCTCGGAGATGTGTATAAGAGACAGAGCAAGCTGAAGGCTCTGTGATGATTGACAAGGCTGCCAAGACCGCTACGGTCACTGTGCCCGCCCGTTCTATCGCCTCCATCCAGCTCACTGGCGTGACCGGCTACGCTAAGGATGCTGCCGTCGAGACCGGCGACACTTACCAGCTCGTTGGTAAGCAGTCCGGCAAGGCCGTGGCTGATACCACTTCTGGTGATTCCGCGCTGTCCCTGGCCAACGTCGCTTCCGATGCCGAGAACGCCAAGAAGCAGACTTGGACCTTTACCCAGATCGAGCAGCCCGCCGACTCCGAGCGCCCTGATCTCAAGGCTTATGTGATTACTAACGCCGAAGGCAAGGTGCTGGTGTCCAAGGATGGCACGAACGCGCTTTCCAACGAAACGGTTGAGGCCGCTAAGTCCGACCCGGCTGCCAAGTGGATTCTCAACACTTCCGATGGTTCGACCTACCAGCTGCTCAATGCCGCGACTAAGACGAACCTCGATGTGGATAACTCTGGTACCACAGTCGGCACGAAGGTTGGCTTGTGGCAGTCACCGAGCGGCACTTCGCCGTCCGCCAACCAGACATGGACTCTACGCAATGTAACGCCGACCAGCCAGAAGACCGTGAACGTGCAGACCGCCGTTAACGAGAAGGCCGCGCTGCCGACCGAAGTCACGCTCTACTACACCTGGGGCGAAGGCAAGGCCACGGTTGCCAACTGGGATACTTCCAAGGTCGATGTGGCCAAGGAAGGCACCTACGAAGCCACCGCTACCGCCACCGATGTGTACGGCAACGAGTTCAATGTCGCCGCTACGGTCTACGTTGGCGCGCTCACCGTTTCCGATCCGGTATCGGCTACAGTGCTGGCCGGCACCAGTGCGAGCGAGGCGAAGGCCGCGCTTGAGGCTGCGCCGGTGTATCTGCACGTCAAGGCATCGCCTGCATTCGAGGGCGATGCGGCTAAGGTTACGTGGAACTTCGATGGGCTTGATACCAAGCTCGCCGATGCCAAGGCTGGCGACAACATTGCCGTGACCGGTACTTACCAGCTGGACGACGCGACCACGATTGCGCTGAAGGGCGCGATCTATGTCACCGCCGCCACGCCTGAGAATGTGGCCGACACTGCTTCCAGCCTGACCGTGACCAACCAGCAGACGGAATACAGCAAGGGCGATCAGTGGAAGAAGCTCACCGATGGTGACACGTCAGCTGAAGCCTGGGTGACGTGGAACTCTGCTGGTGACTATTCCGCCAGCCCGACCGCCACGATTGACTTCGGCTCTGAGTGTGAGCTTAGCAGAGTGACCATTACGTATGGTGACAAGGCTCCGGCTTCCGCCAAGGCCGAGTACACCACTGATGGCGAGACGTGGATGCAATTCGGTAGCGATGTTAAGCCTGCCGCAGGCCAGACGGTGACGTTCAAGGCCGATAAGGGCACAGTGAATGCCACGAAGGTGCGCATTGTGAACACCGTGAACAACGACTACATGAACGCCACCGAAATTCAGGCATTCGTGACGCCGGTTCAGGGTGCTGCGAAGAACATCGCCGCGGCCTCTGGCACGAACTTCTCGGTGAACTTCCAGGAGGGTGCCTCCGCTTCCAAGGCCATCGATGGTGACACTACGTCAAAGGGTTGGTCCACTTGGGCTTCCACCGCCTCGACGGTGGACCCGGTCGCCACGTTCACCTTCGACGAAGCTCAGACCATCACCGAAGTGAAGACCTTCTTCTACTACGATGGTCGTGCGTCTTGGCCGAAGAGCCAGACGCTGGAATACCAGGATGAGGCTGGCGAATGGCATGGAGTCGGTACCAAGGATGGCTGGAAGATACAGGCCGGCGATGCCGGCTCTGGCTCCGACGGCATCACCGCCGCCGACACCCCGACCGTTGACTTCGTGCTCGGCACCCCGGTAAAGGCCAAGGCCATCCGCCTGACTAACACATTGCAGGACACCAAGGTGTACATCAACGTGGCTGAGATCCAGGTGTTCGCACAAGACAGCACGGTACTCACCCCGCAGCCAGCATCCGATGCCACGCTGGGCGACCTGCGTCTTGACGGCGAAACCGTTGAAGGCTTCGACCCGGCCAAGACCGACTACACGGTTGATCTGCCGGTCGACGCCGAGGCAAACCCGGTGCTGCAGGCCTTCGCCACCGACAATGCCGCCGCCGTCAAGGTGACTGGCGACGCGGTTGAGAACGGCAAGCTTGGCGGCAAGGCCGCCATTACGGTGACCTCAGCCGACGAGTCTGAGACGAAGACCTACACGGTGACCTTCAACGCCTTCACTTTGGCTTCGCTCAAGGTGATCGGACCCACGAAGACCGAGTACGCCATCGGCGACAAGCTCGATACCGCCGGTCTGAAGGTGACTGCCGTCTACCAGAGTGGCGACAAGACCAAGGAAGTGCCGGTCGCTCTTGACGACCCGCAGCTTGCGATTGGCTCGTTCGACTCCACCACCGCCGGCAAGAAGGCGATTACCGTCTCCTACCGTGGTGTGACCGCGACCTTCAACGTCACGGTCAAGGCCAACGCAGTCGCCCCTGGCCCTGAAGAACAGAAGCCCGGCAACACCAACAAGCCCGGTGCCACCGGCAACGGCAACAAGAACACGGTGGCCAACACCGGTTCCAGTGTTGCCGCCATCGCTGGCGCTGTCGCTCTGCTGGCCGCTGCCGCGGGTGCACTGTTCATGCTGCGCAAGCGTGCATAGCACCCTCGCGCAGTAATGGGTGAAGGAACAAGCCGGCAATATTGACTATTGCCGGCCGGTTCCTCCGCTCTTTGACCATAATTGGTCCGACAAGTTGAATACTGAGTTTTCAGTATCGGTATATTGATTTGTCGAACCTTTTCTGGCTTCGCGGATAGCGACATAACTGTTTGTTCAAAAAACCGTTATCATCAATCAAGGAACCAAATCAATGAAGATAAACAATAAGGGCAAGGGCGCTCTTATCGCGGCAATTACCGCCGCGGCAACGCTATTGTCATGCGGGCTGGCCGCTGCAAGTGCCAGTGCGGCAGGTGTGGATTACCTGCCTACCATCGGCCAAGTGCCGACATACACCAAGTTCCAGCCCACAGCCGATCCGGGCAAGAACGCTAGCGATTACTTCCAGCCATATTGGTATGCCAAGAACGCCAATGATAATGGCGGCACACACATCCAAGCGCACGGTGGCCAAGTGGTCAAGGTTGGCGACGCCTACTACTGGTATGGCGAAGACCGTTCTAACGGTTACGACAACAGCCCCGGTGTTCATGCTTATATGTCGACAGATCTATACAACTGGACCGATCTTGGTGTGGCGCTGCGTGCGGTGACCAGCAAATCTCAGTTGACGGATAAGAGCAATGCCGATTACGCCTACTTCGACAAGGCCTACAACCTGACCAAGTCCGACGGCAGTGTGGACGCTGCCAAGGCCGACGCAATCTTCCCGTACCTCAACACCAACCCCGATCAGGATGGTGATGGCGCGGTTGATTCCGTACAGGGCATTTTCGAGCGTCCGAAGATCATCTACAACAAGAAGAACAAGCAATACGTGCTGTGGTGGCATTCCGATGGAAGCACCACGCCGGGCGGTTCCAACTATGCACGTGCACTTGCGGGCGTGGCTGTTTCCGACAATCCGGCGGGCCCGTTCACTATGGTGGGCGCCTATCGTTTGCCTAACCAGAACAATTGGAAAGAAGCCGCAGGTAACCCCAGCTGGGGTGAGAACGGTGACAGCCGCGATATGACTGTGTTCGTGGATCCGAAGGACGACAGTGCCTATGTACTGTATTCTTCCGAAGCCAATGCCACGCTGTATATCGCCAAGCTTAACGATGATTACACCAATGTAGTCAAGACCACGAATGTGGACCAGTCCGAGGGACAAAAGCAGTACTCTGCTGACGGGCAGTACCCATACATTCTTGCAGACGGTACTACGGATGCCCCGGTGCGTGGCGAAGATTTCCAAATCGTCAAACAAAATGGTTCGCTGGAAGCTCCTGCCGTATTCCAATATGACGGGCGTTACAACATCATCGCATCTGGTGCAACCGGCTGGGACCCGAACAAGCAGACCTACTACACCGCCGACTCCATGCTGGGAAGCTGGACCCGTGGCGTGGAAAAGGACGATGCCAACGAGAACACGTGGTACAACAACATGCCGGAAGGCGCGGATGGTCTGTTGTCTGTGGGCGATACCCGCGGCACCACATTCGGTTCGCAGTCGGCTAGTGTGCTCGCAGTAGACCAGGAGAAAGGTCACTTCATCTACCTTGGTGACCGTTGGGATTCCGGTAAAGCCGATTCCACCTATGTTTGGCTGCCGCTGACCATCGGTGAGAACGGCACCATCGAAATGCATAATCCTGCTCAAGAAGGCGAGCCCGACGGCTGGGATCTGAACTATTGGGACAACCATGGTAGCGCCAAGGGCAAGCTGGTCAACTGGACTGTGGAAACCGGCGATGATCTCCCGAAGACCGTGAACACGGGCGGAACCGTTACTCTGCCGGACACCGTCAACGTCAAGGAAGGCGACGATACCATTGCTACCAAGGTGACATGGAATGTGGAAGGCGGTACGGCAGTCAGCAAGTCGACCAAGGCTGCCGGCAGCACCTACGCATTCAATGTGCCGGGAACCTACACCATTACGGGCACTCTTGCCGAGAGCAGTAACTTCAATCCGGGCCGTACATTCCGTAGAACCATCGATGTTTCCTGCTCCAACCCGATTTCCGGAAGTTGGAAGGAAGCTCATTGGAAGGGCGGCAGCGCGTGCCAGGTTTCTGCGTCCGGCGGTGCTTATGACTTCACGATTACGGACAACGCCAATCGTGGCGTCTGGACGGATCGCAACGAGGGCAGTGCGGTGTACCAGCCTGATGCTCTGGACGTGAACGAAACGCTGGAAACCACGGTCAAGCCGCTCGACTTGGGCGGTAATGGCGATCCGCGCGCCGGTCTGGTGGTCCGTAACGGTCTTACTGGCGCTAACGGCGGCAAGGGATATGCCACGTTACTTGCCAGCCCAAGCGGCGTTTACATGCAGTACGATTCCAATGCCGATGGCTACATCGATAAGGAAACATCGCATGTTGGTACCGGCTTCGGCGACCAAGTGCAGCTCAAGCTGGAGCGCACCTCAACCGATACTCTGAAAGGCTACTGGCGTGCTTCCGCGAACGATGAATGGCAGGATGTCGCTACGGTAACGCTGACCGGTGCGGACGTAACCGGGCTCGATGCCGGTGCTTTCGCCACGTCGAACAGCAATGCCGGCGCATTCACCGTGGCCTTCAACGGCACTGCGTTCGGTTCGCAGACTGCTGCTGTGGAGTCCATCGCGGCCAAGGGCCCTGAAGCCACTATCGCCAAGAGGCAGACGCTCGCGCATAAGGACGTGACGGTTACCGCTACGCTCACCAATGGCAAGACGCGTGTACTGGAGCCAGATGAATACACGTTGGAAGGCTTCGACACCACCAAATTGGGCGAGCAAACCGTGACGGTACGCCTTGTCACTGATTCTTCAGTAACTGCCACGCTCACCGTGACTGTGGAAAGCAACCTTGCCCGGTTGTTCTGCTCGTCCGCCGCAGCCTCGAAGTATGAGCCGGCCAGCAGCTGGGCCTCCGCTTCTACGGCCGACCTGACTTGCGACAACAATCTGAGCACCAACTGGTCGAACTGGGGCACCGGCGACACCTCGCCGTGGCTCAGCTACACCTTCGATAAGGCATATCAGCTGGGCAAGCTCAGCGTTGCGGTGGATAAGGCCAAGGGCGAGGCCGCTCCGAAGAGCTTCACTGTATCGTACCTAGCTGAAGACAACGCCACGTGGACTGATGCCACGCTGCCGGCAGTCACTGTGAATGGTGCTGCTGGAGCCGTGACGGAGGCCGATGTGAGCGCTCTGCCCGCCACCAAGGGCATTCGCCTCAACTTCACCTACGCCGATGGCAATGACTATGCCAAGATCGCTGAAGTACGCATCGCCGAAGGTGAAGCAACGCCAAAGCCGCAGCCGTCTAGTAACGCCAATCTTGCTGATCTGACTGTGGATGGCAAGACGGTTGACGGATTCTCCGCGGATATCACCGAATATGCCGGTGCGCTGGCCGGAGACGCTGCTTCTTACCCGACGGTGGAGGCGACTGCTGCTGACGCGAAGGCTACGGTGCAGGTGGAGCAGGCTTCGACCGAGAACAGCGGCGTGGCCACGGTGACTGTAACTGCTGAGGATGGCACGGCGGAAACCTACACAGTGACATTCGGCGAACTGCCTCAGTTGGCCGAGCTTGCTGTGGAAGTGACCAAGGATTCCTATCAGGTAGGCGATAAGTTCAACGCTGCCGATGTGAAGGTATCCGCCATTTACAAAGTCGGCGATACCGAAACGCTGCGCAAGCTGATTGATCCAACTGATGGTGATCTGAAGTTCACTGGCTTTGATTCTGCCACCGCAGGCACGAAGACCATCACCGTCTCTTATCGTGGCGTGAACGCGACGTTCGAAGTCACGGTCACGGCCACGGAGGTCACTCCCGGCCCTGGAGAGCAGAAGCCCGGCGATACCAACAATCCTGGCAACACTGCTAAGCCCGGTAACACTGCCACGAATAAGCCGGCTGCTAATGGCGCTGCGCCCCTTTCGAATACGGGTGCTGCCGTGGCTGCCATTGCGGTCGTGGTTGTGGCGCTGGCAGCTGCGGCTGGTGCCTTGCTCGTCATCCGCAAACGCCGCGCATAACCATGGCAACTGCTGAGTAGCGTGGATTGCGTTGCTATTGAGCAATCTGCGATTCACGCCACTCAGCGAGTGCGCCCGAGCTTGCGCAATGCAGGCGCAATACAGTGCAAACAGTACAAAGCAACAATAATGGCCGGTCTGAGCCAGCTGCTCCATGCGAGGGCAGCTGGCTCAGACCGGCCATTGTGTCTGCGAGTACATGCAATTAGAGCATGAACATGTGGAAGCCGTTGAGCGTTACTGGTTGTTTTGCTTTGTTGTTGCGCTCAGCAGTGCGACGGACGTCCGCCCGCAGTGTAGTGCAGCGCTCCGTGAACCAGCGCTGATGTGAAATGCATGTTGCACATGCCCGCTTCTTCTGCTTCGTGCGTGCAGCCGGCGATGCTGCATAGGTTCATACCCCGAATCATGGTCATACCCCCTCTTTGGGATGGCATCCGTGCCGCCATCTGCCTTCAGAGCATAGCGGACAATTGTTGCATTGCCTAGGCGGTACAACGCTTTCTGTGGCCTGTATCACATCTTTGCCGGCGTTCTGCGGCGTGGTTGGGCGTGTGCATGTGCACTTGTGCGGTTTTGTTGTGTGTGATTTGGGTATACGGATAGAGTTTCTTCTCTGCAGTGGCAAGGGCCTCTCGGCCGGCGAGCCGGCTGATTTCTCCCATGCGTTGCTCAATGATTTCCGTTTTGCGAGTCTGAACGGCAAAATAGCTCTGGAGAAGTGCCACTTCTTCTTTCTTTGGATCACCGTTTTGAGCAATGAGATAGCAGGCGTATCGGGAGTGCTGAGTTCGCTGGTTTTGCGTGTGATTTCGTCGCGGTTCATGGGTGTGTCCTTATGTTTTTCATGACCATTTTCGTGACTCCACGAAAATGGTCAAAGCCAATAATTGCAATGGTTTTGAGGTATGGGCGCGCTCCGCCCAACTGGTCTGTCTTCGTCCGCCTTTTCGACCGGATACCTCATGGAGCACAATGCCAACGTCGCTACCGTTGGCCCAGCAAATATTCTTAGACGACGCCCCGAAGTGAATATCTATGCGGCTTTCAGAATATCAAAGAGCGTGGAGTGTGTGCATTATGCGTTCCAAAAATAGTTTCTAGTAATGAATTGTTTACGGTGTGAGATATTCTTGGGGTGTTTGCGGCGCTCTGCCGTGTGGCGAATGGGAATGGATGGTGCTCTTATGGGATTTGAGCAGGAAGCAGTTAGTGAACTGTATGCCAGCGTGTGGGGCAATCGTTCGACAATGCAGAGGGAATTCACTCGTGGAGCCCATGGTGAGCAGTTCGTGCTCCGGGAGCTGTCCATGAAGGGGACGCAAACGCCATCGCAATTGGCATCGGCGCTGCAGGCCAGTTCCGGCCGCATCTCCACTGTGCTGTCGTCTCTGGAGAAAAAAGGCTGGGTCACGCGTGACATTGATTCCAAGGATCGGCGCATTATTCGCGTGAATCTCACTGATTCCGGGCGCGAGCAGTCTCATCGGATGATAGAGGAAATGCGTTCCGCAATTTGCTGGATTTTCTCGCAAATGGGGGAGCGGCGCACGCGCGAATTCGTTGACCTGGTGTCTGAGTTCACCACATATATGTCGATTTGCCATCCGGGGCGGCCTCGGCCGACGGCTGAACAAGTGCGTGAGGCATTCGTGGAGCGGGACAAGCGCGTGGCTGAACACATGGCGGCTAAGCGCGCGGAGAACTAATCGGCAAGGCTAATTGAGGACGCTCACAGCGAACATGCAGAAGTGCGCGTAATATCTCACAGTGTAAGTAATCAAACAATGGAAACTATTAAGACATCGTGAACCGATAATCGCCGATAACCCAGCCAACTTAAGAACCAATCGTCAATAACCAATAACCAACCCAACCAACACAAGGGGAAACCAATGTTTCGCATCATGAAATACCTCTCCAAAGCGGAGATCGGTCAGATGCTCATCGCCCTGGTGACCATCGTCGGGCAGGTCTACTTCGACCTGAAACTGCCCGACTATATGTCAGACATCACCACGCTGGTCGAGACGCCGGGCAGCGACATGAAGGACATCTGGATCGCGGGCGGCAAGATGCTGCTCATCTCGCTCGGATCCGTGGCGTGTGCCATCATCACCGGCTACATCGCTGCGCGCGTGGCCGCCTCGTTCACCCAGCGTCTGCGCTCGCTCGAATTCCGCAAGGTCGAGTCCTTCGGCCCGGCCGAGATGAGCAAGTTCTCCACCGCCAGCCTCATCACCCGTTCCACCAACGACGTCACGCAGGTGCAGATGTTCATCACCATGGGCCTGCAGCTCATCGTCAAGTCGCCGATCATGGCCGTATGGGCCGTGTGCAAGATCGCCGGCGAAGGCTTCGAATGGACGCTCGCCACCGGAATCGCCGTAGTGATTCTGCTGGTGGCCATCGTCATCATGATGGCCATGGTCATGCCGAAATTCAAGGCCATGCAGGCCCTGACCGACAACATCAACCTCGTGGCCCGCGAGAACCTCACCGGCCTGCGCGTGGTGCGCGCCTACAACGCCGAGGACTACCAGGAAGCCAAATTCACCAAGGCCAACAAGGACCTCACCGACACCCAGCTGTTCACCAACCGCGTCATGGCGTTCATGATGCCGCTGATGAACACCATCATGAACGGTCTGATGCTCGCCGTCTACTGGATCGGTGCCTACCTGATCGACGCCGCCGGGCTCAAGGACAAGCTCACCGTGTTCTCCAACATGGTCGTGTTCTCCAACTACTCCGTGCAGGTCATCATGAGCTTCCTGCTCATGAGCATGGTGTTCGTGCTCTGGCCGCGCGCCGACGTGTCCGCGCAGCGCATCATGGAGGTACTCGACACCGAGCCGATCGTCGAGAACGGCACCAAAACCGCCGCCGACGTGGCCAAAACCGGTCAGCGAGGCACCGTGGAATTCCGCAACGTCAGCTTCACCTACCCGGATTCGCGCGAGGCGATGCTGGAAGGCATCAACTTCACCGCCGAGCAGGGCCAGACGGTGGCGTTCATCGGCTCCACCGGCTCCGGCAAGTCGTCTCTTATCAATCTCGTGCCGCGCTTCTATGACACCAGCCAAGGCCAGGTGTTGGTCGACGGCGTGGACGTGCGCGACTACGACCTGAAGGCCCTGCGCGACAAGATCGGCTACGTGCCGCAGCAGTCCGTGCTGTTCAAGGGCACCGTGGCCTCCAACGTGAGCTACGGCGATCAGCCGGGCGACCCGGCGGAGGTCGAGATGGCCGATACCTCCACCCCGGCCGGGCGCAAGCGCGAGGCCGCGTTGATCGCCGCTGGCAAGGCTGCGGAAGGTGCCGATATACCGGCCGAGCAGCTGAATCGCGTCAGGGCCGCCGCCGACGTGGCGCAGGCCAGCGAGTTCGTGGCGCGCATGGACGGCGGGTATTCCGCCGCGATCGCCCAAGGCGGATCGAACGTGTCCGGCGGCCAGAAGCAGCGCCTGTCGATTGCGCGCGCGGTGTACCGTCACCCGGAAATCCTGATTTTCGACGACTCGTTCTCCGCGCTCGACTTCAAGACCGACCGCGAAGTGCGCGACGCGCTCGCCCGCGAGGCCAAGGATTCCACCAAGCTCATCGTGGCCCAGCGCATCGGCACCATCATGAACGCCGACCGCATCGTCGTGCTCGACGACGGCAAGGTCGTGGGTCAGGGCACGCACAAGGAACTGCTCGACAACTGCGAGGTATACCGCCAGATCGCCGAATCCCAGCTCAGCCAGTCGGAGCTTACGGCGTAGGGGGGGTGGCAGCGGTAGCTCCCCATGTCAGGGGCTGAGCCGTAAAGGGAACAGCCCAGTGGGCTGTTCCCAGGCGAAGACGAGCTGATAAGCGAGCGAATAAAACAGCACAGCTGACTGAGGGGTAGTCGCGTACGGCTTCTCTCCCTCCGGCGCTTCGCGCCACCTCCTTCATCAGAGGGAGGTCAATACGGACTTTTAAGGAGTAAAACAAATGCCAAGAGGACCAATGGGCGGCAGGCGTGCCGTCGAAGAGCCCCATGATTTCGGCAAAGTCATGGGCAAACTCGTGAACTACTGCCGCAACTATCTTCCCGTCATCATCATCGCGCTCATCCTGGGCGCGGCCGGCACCGTCTGCCAGATCGTCGGCCCGGACAAGCTCAAGGACATGACCAACGAGATCGTCAAAGGTCTGCCCGCCATCGTTAACGGCAGACCGGTGATGAACTCGGTAGATTTCGGCACGGTGGGCCACATCGCCTGGACTTTGGTGGCCCTGTACGTGGGCTACGCCGTGCTCGGCTACGTGCAAAGCTGGATGATGGCGAACGTCACCCAGCGCACCGCCCAGCGACTGCGCGAGTCCATCTCGGTCAAAATCAACAAACTGCCGCTCAAATACTTCGACAAGGTTAGCTACGGCGACGTGCTGTCGCGCATAACCAACGATGTGGACGCCATCGGCCAGACGCTGGGCCAGTCGCTCGGCTCGCTGATTACCTCGGTGACGCTGTTCGTGGGCGCGCTGGTGATGATGTTCTACAACAACGTGATCATGACCCTGTGCGCCATCGGTGCCAGCCTCATCGGCCTGATCATCATGATGGCCATCATGAAGTCCTCCCAGAAGTACTTCGCCCGGCAGCAGATGGCGCTGGGTGACGTCAACGGCCACGTGGAGGAGATGTACGCCGGTCACCTCATCGTCAAGGCATACAACGGCGAGGCCGATTCGATTCGTCGCTTCGAGAAGTACAACTCGGACCTCTACGAGTCCGGCTGGAAGTCGCAGTTCCTCTCCGGCCTGATGATGCCGCTCATGAATTTCGTGGGCAACTTCGGCTACGTGGTGGTGTGCGTGGTGGGCGCGGCGCTCGCGCTCGACGGGCAGATCGAGTTCGGCGTGATCGTGGCGTTCATGATGTATGTCCGCCTGTTCACCCAGCCGTTGGCGCAGTTCGCCCAGGCCTTCCAGAACCTGCAGCGTTGCGCGGCGGCCGCCGAACGCGTGTTCGGCTTCCTTGAGGAGCCGGAGATGGAGGACGAATCCGGCAAGTCCGCTTTGCTTGGGACCAACGGCCACGAAGTGAAGGGCGACGTGGAATTCAGCCACGTACAGTTCGGCTACGAACCGGGCAAGCCGATCATCCACGACTTCTCCGCCTCCGTCAAGGCCGGGCAGAAGGTCGCCATCGTCGGCCCGACCGGTGCCGGCAAGACCACCATGGTCAACCTGCTGATGCGCTTCTACGAGATTTCCGGCGGTTCGATTTCGATTGACGGCGTGGACACCAAGTCCGTGCCGCGCTGGAACGTGCACGACCAGTTCTCCATGGTGCTGCAGGATACGTGGGTGTTCCGCGGCACTGTGCGCGAGAACATCGCCTACTCCAAGCCCGGCGTGACCGACAAGCAGATCGAGGATGCGTGCAAGGCCGTGGGCCTCGACCACTTCATCCGCTCGCTGCCGGACGGCTATGACACCGTGCTCGACGACAAGTCGTCGCTCTCCCAGGGCCAGAAGCAGCTGCTGACCATCGCCCGCGCGATGGTGCAGGACGCGCCGATTCTGATTCTCGACGAGGCCACCTCCTCGGTCGATACCCGCACCGAAGAGCTGATCCAGAAGGCCATGGACGCGCTGACCGTGGGCCGCACGAGCTTCGTGATCGCGCACCGCCTGTCCACCATCCGCGACGCCGACATGATCCTGGTGATGAACGGCGGCGACATCGTGGAACGCGGCACGCACGAGGAACTGCTCGCCAAGGGCGGCTTCTACGCCGACATCTACAACAGCCAGTTCACGCTGGCCGAGTGAGGTTGGTGTGCTGACTCGCTAAAAAATCCGGAGGGACCACCCCTCCGGATTTTTGCGTTTTGGCTTCGGCATTTTTATTGTGTTGCGCTGACGGGACGGCGGATTTACCATTGAGGTGACTGACGTCAATCGATTGACGTATTTGAAAATCACAAAGAAAGTGGGCAGTCATGAAAAGCATCGAAATCGGCAAATCGGCAGTGGTCGCATCGCAAGCGGCGTTAGGCGTGATGCGCATGGACGCGCTGGACGCGGACGCGGCGGCAGAAGTCGTGCGCACGGCCGCCGAGCATGGAGTCAACTTCTTCGACACGGCGGACATCTACGGATTCAACGTCAACCGCGACCATGCCAGCTCGCGTGTGCTCGGCCGCGCGTGGAAGGACGCCGGGCTCAAGCGCGAGGACATCTTCCTGCAGACGAAGTTCGGCATCAACATCGACTTCAGCGACCCGAACAACGTGCACGCCACCCGCTACGACTTCTCCGCGAAGCACCTCATCACGCGACTCGACGAGGAACTGGAGGCGCTCGGCACCGATTACGTGGACTTCGCGCTCCTGCACAGGCCCGACACTCTGATGGAGGCCGAGGAGATCGTCGAAGCGTTCACCACCCTGCACAAGGCGGGCAAAGTGCGTCACTTCGGCGTGAGCAACGTGAACCCGTGGCAGGCGGAACTGCTGCAATCCCGGCTCGGAGACGACCCGGCCATGAGGCTCGAGGCGAACCAGCTGCAGTTCGGTCTGATGCACGCGCAGATGGTCAGCGACGAGCTGATGACCAACTCCGGCGCCGAAGGCATGGTCGTGGCCAACCATTCGGACGGACTGCTGTCCTACTCGCGACTGCGCCACATGACCATCCAGGCATGGAGCCCGTTCCAGTCCGGCACGGAATACGGCCCGTTCGTAGGCAACGAGCACTTCCCGGAGTTGAACAAGGCGCTGGACGAAAAGGCCGCCAAGTACGGTGTGAGCGCCAACGCCATCGCCACCGCATGGGTGCTCAGGCATCCGGCGAAGATTCAGATCGTGCTCGGCTCGATGAACCCCACCCGGCTGGGCGAAATGCTCGACGGCGCGGACATCGACCTCGACAAGCAGGATTGGTGGGACCTGTACGTGGCCGCCGGCAACCTCATTCCGTGAGTTTTGTTGGAAATCAGAAGAAGCGGCCGGGGAAACCGGCACTGATGGTGGCGTGACGGTCGGCGTCCAACGTGGCGCAATCGAAAGCGAAAGTGCTGCTCAGCTCGTTCGGATCCGCAACGAACAGCGCCGTAGCCAACCCGTCCGCCACCGCAGTCGGATAGCCGCCAAACGACGCGGATCGCACCGCAACCCAGGCGGCTTCCGTTTGTTGCACGGGCAGGCCGTCGATGGCGTTGAGCAGGTGGTGAATCGCCAGATGCGTCTGTTCGTTCACCGCCACCTCCCAATGGCGACGGCTGGGCGCGCTCGCACAGAACGCGCCATCGCCGATCAGTGCGACGCCGACCGCGCAGGACGGATCATCCGGATCCTCAAGCGCCACACGGATCGGCTTGTTCGTGCGCGCCAGCAGATCGCCGCCCGCATCAATCACAAATTCCGGGGCAGCGCTTTCGCGTTTGCTGTCTGAGGTGGAAGATTGGCATGTCGGGTTGGTCGTTTCGGCTGACTTGACATGCGATGTGCGCGAAAGTTCTGAATCGGTGAGCAATCCGCCCAGCGAATCCACCAGATAACCCTTGCCGCACGCGCCGAAATCCACATGAACCGGACTGCGTGTAACCAATGTCGTACCACTCGAACGAACCACATCACGACCCCATACGGCCCGTCCGTGCAGCGCGCCCAGGCGCTCGCCGGCGTCGGCTTCAACGGTGAAACTCAGCGCGGGATCGTAACCGAGACGAATCAGGTCCTCGCCCACGCACGGGTCGATCGCACCGCGCGTGGCGGCGTGCAGCGCGTCGTACAAATCGAATAGCGGGCCGGCCCAATCGGGAAAATCGAAATGCCCGCCATGCTCCGCATTGCCGATGTGCGCAACCAGCGAATCAGCGCGAAACCGCGAAAGCGCATGCTCGTATTCATCGATGAACCGTTCCATCTCGCCGCGCAATTCCGCAGTGATCGGGTGAGGCGTCGAAATCAGCAACCCCGTGCCGAGCGCCTTGGGGAACGCGGCGGTGTACGGCATACGATGCGCGAGCGGTGCGAGGGAATCCATACCCACGATGCTAGCGCGTGCCCGGCTTGGCGTAGTTCGTGCCTGGGGCTGGCGGGCGCGCGGGATTTTGCGTGCGGTCGAGGCGCGGGCGTCACCGAGGATGGTATACGCATTGTCAACGCCATTGATTGGCTGTTGGGTGATTGAGCCAATTGAGACGCGTATCTCGCTTATAGATGGCGGATTCCGGGGTTCGCCCGGTGCTATCTCGCTTATAGATGGCGGGTCTCGGCGGAGAAACGAACCTAGGGGGCATCTTTTCGCCCCTCTAACCCTTGTATTTTGCAAAGGGGCCGCCATCTATAAGCGAGATACCAACTGTCACCCCGCCAAATCCGCCACTCATAAGCGAGATGTTTTTTCGTGGGTGTGGCATGAGGCATCGCCTTATTTTGATACCCCCGTAGCTTTGTATGGTTACGATCTGTCTCTTATACACATCTGACGCTGCCGACGATCGCATAAGTGTAGA
>ENA-OZAG01000738-OZAG01000738.1-human-gut-metagenome-genome-assembly--contig:-NODE-738-length-15301-cov-6.272858_pt1 | contig 15301 bp, 11 predicted proteins | sample MGYA00243300_ERZ653497 | MGnify/ENA primary metagenome ERZ653497 (study PRJEB26926, sample SAMN06164955) | human gut metagenome | biome: ENVO:00009003; feature: ENVO:2100002; material: ENVO:00002003...
GAGATCGCTCAGTGTCTCGTGGGCTCGGAGATGTGTATAAGAGACAGCCCCTGCTCCTTATATATATTGATAAATCCATCTATCATAACTATTTCAAATCCAATCCAAAGTCTTTTACATCAGTCCGCTGTATCAGTACCTGTTCCAGATCACATCTTTTCTGCAATTTATCAGCCAAGCTGTTTCTCTATATCTGCCACGATCTCAGCTACGATCTTTTCCGGATCACCTGACATATTGCATCCCGCAGCCTTCACATGGCCGCCACCGCCGTGGCTGCACGCAATCTCACTCACGTTCACGATATCATTTGCCCTGAGGGATATCTTGTAATTATCCTCACCAGCCTGATACATGAAGAAAGCAACCTCAGTACCTGATGTCAGTCTGAGCTGATCCACTATTCCATCCGTATCCATCTTGCTGGCACCAAATCTGTCAAAGTCCTCCTTTGTCAGAAGTGTATGGGTTATCTTTCCATTCGCAAACTGCTTCATATTGAGAAGAGCATAGCCCAGAAGCTTGTTCTGTATGAGCGTCTTCTTGTAAAAGGTTTCATCTATGACAAAGCTTGGTCTTGCCCCCTTCTCTATAAGAATTCCCGCTATAGTCATGGCTGCCCTTGTTGTATTGCTGTGCTTAAACACTCCCGTATCGTGGACTATTCCGGTATACAGGCACTCTGCACACTTCTGATTGATCTTATCAGCGTCAAGGAGCTTGAATATGGCTTCCGCAGCAGAACACGCACCACTTTCCACATAACATACATCTCCAAAACCCTTATTGGACACATGGTGGTCTATACACAAGGTTCTCTTCGCAGTCTCATAATATCTGACAAATGGTGTGAATCTGTCCATATCTCCGCAGTCAAGCGACATAAACAGATCATAGGTCTCGTCATCTGCCTCATGCTTTACAGTAGATGCACCATTCAGGAACATGAATACATCCGGGAATTCCTGAAGATATACCTGAACCCTCTTGTCAGGGTAATTGCTTGTAATATAGTTATACATTCCAAGTGTTGAACCTATACAGTCACCATCAGGATTGATATGTCCTGTTATGGCTATGCTGTCTGCGCTCTCTATCTCCCTTATAAGATCGTTCATGATATACCTCCTTTTAAATTCTCATATTATATCCTACTCTTCAAACTCATCTTCACTCTCTGAGTTTTCATCTGTACTCTCATCAGCATCGCCATGCTTTCCGAGAGCCTCATCTATCTTGTGGGACATACTGACACCATACTCTATGGACTGGTCCATGATAAATGTTATCTCCGGTGTATTGCGCAGATTTACAGAATGAGCAAGCTCTCTTCTGATATATCCCATTGCGCTGTTCAACCCTGCAAATGTGGAATCAACAGCATCCTGGTCACCCAGGACACTGATATATGCCTTACAGAACTTGAGATCAGGTGTGACAACCACATCAACGACCGAAGTCATAGGTGATATTCTTGGATCCTTGATCTCACGGCTGATGATCCTGCTGAGTTCTCTCTGGACCTCACCGTTGATCCTGTTATTCTTTACACTGTTTTTTCTCATATCTATTACTACTTTCTAGGCACCTCTACCATCTCGTATGCCTCTATCTGATCTTCCTCTGCAACGTCCTGGAAGTTCTCGAATACCATACCACACTCAAAGCCGGACTTAACTTCCTTGACATCATCCTTGAATCTCTTGAGTGAAGCAAGCTTTCCTTCAAATATAAGATTGCCCTCTCTGGTAATCCTTACGCTGCAGTTTCTGTTGATTGTTCCGTCGAGAACATATGAACCGGCAATGACACCGATACCAGAAGCCTTGTATGTCTGTCTGATCTCAGCGTGGCCGATGATCTTCTCCTCATATATAGGATCAAGCATACCCTTCATTGCTGAATCAATATCCTCTATTGCATTGTATATGACTCTGTACAGACGAACATCTACACCCTCGCTGTCAGCCATATCCTTTGCTCTCGCATCCGGCCTGATATTGAAACCGATTACGATGGCATTTGATGCTGATGCAAGGATTATATCTGACTCGTTGATAGCACCTACACCTGCATGTATGCACTTGATAACGACCTCGTCATTTGAGAGCTTTAAAAGGCTCTGCTTAACGGCCTCAACTGAACCCTGTACATCTGCCTTGATGATGATCTTGAGCTCCTTGAGGTTGCCGGCCTGGATCTGGCTGTACAGATCGTCAAGTGACATTCTCTGCTTTGTATCTGCAAGAAGCTTCTCCTTACCCTGTGAGATATATGTCTCTGATATGGTCCTTGCTTCCTTCTCATTGTCAACTGCCATGAATATCTCACCTGCATCAGGAACTGTGTTGAGACCCTGGATCTGTACAGGTGTTGATGGAAGAGCCTCTGTAACTCTCTCACCTCTTGAGTTGGTCATGGCACGCACCTTACCGTGTGATGCTCCTACAGCAATGTAATCTCCAACATGGAGTGTTCCCTTCTGTACAAGCATTGTTGCAACAGGTCCGCGTCCCTTGTCAAGCTCAGCCTCGATGACGATACCTCTTGCCTTTCTGTTAGGATTTGCCTTGAGTTCAAGCACATCCGCTGTGAGAAGTATCATCTCAAGGAGATTGTCGATACCTTCCTTAGTATGTGCAGATACAGGACAGAATATTGTTGAACCGCCCCAATCCTCCGGGATGAGTTCATACTCTGTAAGCTCCTGCTTAACTCTCTCTATATTGGCACTTTCCTTATCGATCTTGTTGATCGCTACTATGATCTCGATTCCGGCAGCCTTTGCATGGTTGATAGCCTCGATAGTCTGTGGCATTACTCCATCATCGGCAGCTACAACAAGGATAGCGATATCTGTACTCTGTGCACCACGCATACGCATCGCTGTGAACGCCTCATGTCCAGGAGTATCAAGGAATGTGATGGTCTGGCCATTTACATCGACAACAGATGCACCGATCGCCTGTGTGATTCCACCAGCCTCGCCCGATGTAACCTTTGTCTGTCTGATCGCATCAAGGAGTGATGTCTTACCGTGATCAACGTGTCCCATAACGCAGACTACTGGAGGTCTTGGAACCATGTCCTTCTCGTCCTCTTCGTCCTCCTTCAGGAGTTCCTCGATCACATCTACCTTCTCCTCTTCCTCAGCTATACAGTTGTACTCAAGTGCGATCTCTGAAGCCTCGTCAAATGGAAGCTCTGAGTTCACATTGACCATCTTACCTGCGAGGAACAGCTTCTTGATAAGTGCTGTTACAGGAGTCTTTACCGCATCAGCCAGCTCCTTGAGTGTTACAACCTCAGGAAGTGTGATGGTTCTGATTGCATCCGGATCCTCCTGCACAGTCTGCTGCTTCTTCTGTGGCTTGTTCTTCACATTCTTCGCAAGTCTGCTGATATCAGCCTCGACCTCCTCAGGTGATCTTCTGTTGCCCTTACGTGGCTTGTTCTTATCTCTGTTGTAGTTATCTCTGTTCTGGCTCTTTAAATCCTTACCCGGCATCTCCTTCGCATCGAAGTCCTTGCGGTCTCTCTTGAATGGTGCTCTCTTCTGAGCTGGGCTGTCATCCTCGTCATCCTTGCCAAATGGCATATTGATACGGTTGCTGAAACGGTTGCCACCATCTCTGTTAAAGCCTCTTCCGCCCTGGTTTCTATCTCCATTGCCGAAGCGTCCGCCACCCTGGTTTCTGTCTCCGTCTCTGTTAAACCTTGGTCTGTCACCCTGGCCGTCCCTGTTAAATCTTGGTCTGTCACCCTGGTTTCTATCACCATCTCTGTTAAACCTTGGTCTGTCATTCTGGCCGTCTCTGCCTCCTCTTGGTCTGTCACCCTGGTTTCTGTCGCCATCTCTGTTAAACCTTGGTCTGTCGCCCTGACCGTCTCTGCCTACTCTTGGTCTGTCACTCTGATTTCTGTCGCCCTGGCCATCTCTGCCGAATCTTGGTCTGTCACCCTGATTTCTGTCGCCCTGGTTCCTGTCGTTGCTGAATCTGGCTCTGTCTGAACCGCCCTGTCTGTCGTTGTTAAATCTGACTCTGTTACCGTTGTTATTCATCTTGCCGCCGTTTCTGTCCTCCCTGGCAAATCTTACATGATTGCCAGAACCCTGTCTGGCTGCTGAATTGTCATCCCTTGAAGGATTCTGCTTCTGCGCGTCCGCCTTTGGAGCTGCAGCAGGCTTTGCTGTCTCAGGCTTTGGCTGCTCTGTCTTAGGCGCTGCCTTTGGAGCCTCCTGCTTTGGTGCTGCAGGCTTTGGGGTCTCAGCCTTTGGAGCCTCGGCCTTTGGCGCAGTCTTTGCTCCAAACTTAGCCTTAATTATTCCAACCATCGAATCGTCCAGATTGGACATATGACTCTTGATCTCTATTCCCTTTGCGCCAAGTGTATCTATGATATCTTTATTTGAAATGTTTAACTGTTTTGATAATTCGTGTACTCTGATTTTAGCCAAATGTTACACCTCCATGTTTTCATTTACATTCATGTACTTTATGATCTGATTCCCGAATCCCTCGTCAAGTATCGCAATGGATGTTCTCATCTCATTGCCACTGTACTTGCCAAGCTCATCCTTTGTCCCGTACTCATAATAAGGAATCCCATAATAATTACATTTCTGGTCGAAAAGTTTCTTCGTATTGTCAGAAGCGTCCTTCGCCACAATGACCACGTACGCGCTCTGATTCTTAACTGCTTTCTCTACTGAGAAATTGCCACTGCACAGCCTTCTGGCTCTGGCACACAGAGAAATTAACGAGTAGATCTTGTTATTCTTCAATGTCACGCAGCTCCTTGTCTAATTGTTCATACACCTCAGCAGGTATGCTGACCTTGAAAGCCTTCTCAAGTGCTTTGCTTCCAACCGCCTTCTTAAGGCACTCGGATCTCTTGCATATATAAGCGCCTCTTCCGTTGAGCTTGCCGGTTGCATCAACTGCGAACTGCCCGTCATTGCTTCGGACTATCCTTATCAGCTCACTCTTCGGCATCATCTCACGGCATCCAAGGCATTGCCTCAGAGGTACCTTCTTTGCCATCTCATCACTCCCTATTCTCTATCATGTGCCACTACATCAATGCAAATGATTACTCTTCGTCGTTTGTGTCTACTGTTTCATCTATGTCAAATGAAGCAGCATCGACATCTTTATCTTCGCTTACTTCATCATAATATTCATCGTCGTTATAAGAATCAAAGTTCTCATCGTACTCATCCTCTGGCTGCTCATCAAAGTAACCCATCTCCTCAGCCTTTGAATGGCTCTTGATATCGATCTTGTATCCTGTCAGCTTGGCTGCAAGGCGGGCATTCTGACCCTTCTTACCGATTGCAAGTGAAAGCTGTGTATCAGGTACTACGACAAATGCTGTCTTCTCATCAAGATCAACGGATACGTCCTCAACATCTGAAGGACTGAGCGCATTGTAAATAAACTCAGCAGGGTTCTCACTCCAAGGAATGATGTCGATCTTTTCACCGTTCAGATCTGCAACGACAGCATTTACTCTGTCACCATTGATTCCTACGCATGCTCCAACTGCATCGACGTTCTCATCGTTTGACCATACTGCGATCTTAGATCTTGATCCTGCCTCTCTGCAGAAGCTCTTGATCTCAACTGTTCCGTCTGCGATCTCTGTTACTTCCTTCTCAAAAAGTCTCTTGACGAGCTCTGGATGAGTTCTTGATACAGTGATCCTTGGTCCTCTGTTTGTCTTCTTGACCTCTGTGATATAAAGCTTTATTCTGTCGCCTCTCTCGTAGCTCTCTCCCTCGATCATCTCTGATGGCTTTAAGAGTGCCTCTGTCTTGTCATCAAGGCTCACATTCACGCTGTCTCCAACCTGTCTCTGAACGATTCCTGTTACGATATCCTTCTCCTTCATATGGAAGTGATCGTATATAGCTGCTCTCTCGTTCTCGTTGATCGCCTGAACGATGACATTTCTCGCACGCTGGGCTGCGATTCTTCCAAAGTTCTTAGTTGTGATCTCTATATTTACTGTATCACCTATCTCGTACTTGCTGCTTATCATCTTGGCCTGCTCCAGTGTTATCTGGCATGCAGGATTCTCAACTTCCTCAACAACCTCTTTGGCTGCATATACATGGCACTCACCAGTCTCTCTGTCCAGTGAAACTGTAATGTTCTCGTCTGTATTGAAATCCTTCTTGCAGGCTGTCTTGAGTGATCTCTCTATAGCCTCAAGCAGAACATCCTTGCTAATGTTTCTCTCCTTCTCAAGCTGATTCAATGCTTCAATGATCTCTGACACCTTTTTATCCTCCTAATATATAAATGCTAATCGTATCATGGAAATATCTTTTCTCGTTATTGTTATCTCTGTCTCATCCTCAAGCTCAATGGTAACTGTATTCTCATCATATGCCTTGAGCACACCCTCGAATTCCTTTGCACCATTTACCTTGGCAAATGTCTTGATCTCCACGACCTTACCTATGCTTCTCTTGAAATCCTTCTCTTTCTTCAGTGGTCTCGTAAGCCCCGGTGAGCTGACCTCCAGTATATAGGCATCTCCTATATAATCATCCTGGTCAAGCAGGTCTCCAAGTGCTCTGTTCACTATCTCGCAATCACCGATCGTGATGCCACCTTCCTTGTCTGCATACACTCTGAGGTAATAATCACTGCCTTCCTTGACGTACTCCACATCAACAAGCTCCAGATTGTTCGCCTCAATGATCGGCATCACAAGTGCCTCCGTCTTTGCTTCAATATCCGCTCTCTTCGTAAATACGACCACCTTTCTGTAAAATATTATCCCCACAACAATTGAGAGTGGGCCAAGGCCCACTCTCATGCTGCAATCTATAACAATCTCATTTATTGTATCATAATTATCAAATAATTCAAGTACAAATATTAACAAATATTTATGCGTTTCTTCTGGCTGCGTCCTCACGGTAATATTTGTCAAGCACCTTGTTCGCCTTCTTGTCGTCAAGAACGCATTTGTTGGACAGTGCAACCTTGACGAGTTCATCCAGTGCTTCCTCCCTAAGTGCCGTGCTCTTGATGTTGACATTTGCAAGCTCTGTGTACGCTCCCATCTTTCTTGTGAGCGCCTCGTACTCCTCTGGAAGCATCCTGTCTATCATATTCCTGATCTGCTTGGATACCGCCTGGCTGTTGCCGCCTGTTGTGACTCCCACCACAAGATCTCCGCGGACGATAACTCCTGGAAACAGGAAGCTGCTGAGCTCCTTGTTATCAGCCACATTTACCATGATGCCCCTGTCATTACAATATGTACCTATCTTGGCATTGATCTCCGGGCGCCTGGTTGCCGCCACAACAATGTCTGCATTCTGCAGTATGTCAAGTGCCACGTTGCTCTCATGTACATTTATCCCCTTTATCGCTTTTATATCATCGCACACCTTCGGCGCAATGACCGCTATCTTCGCTCCGAAATACAGCAGCGAATTGATCTTTCTAAGTGCTGCCTTACCTCCACCTACAACTATTACTTTCTTGCCCTCAAGATCGATGTACATTGGAAAGTATGCCATATCTTATCTCCTCCGAATATTCTATAAATCTAGTCATATACTTACTGTGAAAGCTGCTTAAAAAACTTTCACAGCAAATTATAAATGAGGAATTAAGAAATGGCAATTACAAATAACGTTGGTTCACTAAAAATTCAGATAACGAACAATAATTTCTTTCCCGTCGAGGGTGCTTCCGTATACATAAGCCCTACGGGAATGCCCGATTCCACCTCAGAGGAATTTGTCACCGATAAAAATGGTATCGTCATCGATGAAGAGCTTCCCGCCCCCGATGTCGCCTACAGTCTGGAGCCTGGCGACAACCAGCCATACGCGGAATACAACGTCCTTGTGAACGCGCCAGGGTACAATGAACGCTTCATCTCCGGGGTCCAGATATTCTCCGGTGAGAATGGTATCCAGAACATAGAGCTGACACCATCCGATGGAAGCGATACAAACCCTACTGTTCTCGACGCTCACACCCTCTGGGAGCAGTATCCACCCAAGATCGCCGAGGACATGATAAAGCCGGTGAATCCATCAGGCGGCATAGTGTTGAGCCGCGTCGTTGTACCTGAGACCATAGTTGTCCATGACGGCGCCCCGGCGGACTCCACCGCCAGGGACTACTATGTTCCATATAAGGATTACATAAAGAATGTTGCCTGCAACGAGATATATTCCACCTGGCCTGATGCAGCCATCCGCGCAAATGTACTGGCGATACAGTCATTTACCCTTAATAGGGTCTATACCGAGTGGTACAGGGGAAAAGGATACGACTTTACTATCACGAGCAATACCGCGTTCGACCAAAAGTGGGTCTACAATGCAACCATATTTGAAAATGTCTCCCAGATCGTCGATGAGATGTTCGCCAACTATCTCTCAAAGCCCAACGTTACACAGCCACTATTCACCCAATACTGCGATGGCAAACGTGTATCCTGTCCGGGCTGGATGACCCAGTGGGGGTCAAAATCCCTGGCAGACGACGGTCTCACCGCCATCCAGATTCTCAGATACTATTACGGAGATACAATATACATCAACACCTCGGAGACCATATCCGGTATACCTTCATCATATCCGGGCTACGAGCTGACCATCGGCTCAAGCGGCGACAAGGTCTCCCAGCTCCAGAGGCAGCTCGCCAGGATCGCACTCAACTATCCCGCCATCGGTACCGTAACCGTCGACGGCATATATGGTCAGGAAACCGCTGATGCTGTGAGAAAGTTCCAGCAGATATTCAATCTTCCGGTTACCGGAGTCACCGACTATAAAACGTGGTATAAAATTTCACAGATATATGTGGGAGTTACGAAGATTGCGGAGAATGTGTAGCACCGCTTCACACACTATGGCATGAAAACACAAAAAAACTGAAATCATAATGATTTCAGCTTTTAGCAGTTCGTAGGGGAATCGAACCCCTGTTTTCGCCGTGAGAGGGCGACGTCTTAGCCGCTTGACCAACGAACCATAAGTGCTTGTATCCTGCCGCTTCGCTTGCGACCTGTTTAATATAACAGAAACGAAAGCAGAATGCAAGCACTTTTTTTATAAAATTGCAAACTTTTTTCAGATTATTGACTTAATTTGTTCCGCCAGCCTACATAAAGTCAAACAGCGAAAGCTGATTTGTCTCCGGCATTCCGTCCAGGATGCCCAGCTCACTCATCTTCTCGATGGTTCCCTTGCCGATCTTTGCACGCTCATTGATCTCCTCCTTGGAGAGGAACGGCCCCTTTTGGGCGGCATCGTAGAGCTGCTGTGCAGCCTTCTCTCCCATTCCTTCTATGGATGCGAAGGATGGCATAATCTTGCCGTCTATTATCTGGAACCGGTCAGCCTTTGCCTTATATATATCTATTGGAACAAAGTCGTAACCTCTTGCGTACATCTCAAGAACTATCTTCAAATCCTTGAGCTTGCCCTCGTCCTTGGCTGATCTCTTGTTCTTGTCCACCTTGCTTATCTCATTGATATGGAAGAGAACTCTCTCCTTGCCAAAGCACATCATCTCATAGCTGAAGTCATCAGCTCTGATACTGAAGAATGCTGTATAGTATTCAAGCGGATAATTGACCTTGAACCAGGCAATTCTCCACGCCATCATGACATAGGCCGCCGCATGGGCCTTCGGGAACATGTACTTGATCTTCTGACATGACCACACGTACCAGTCCGGTACTCCGTGGGCAGCCATCTCGGCTTTCCAGTCATCCCATTTGTCACATTTGCCCTTGGCCACTATTCCCTTACGAACCTTCTCCATGATGTTGAATGCAAGTCCGGCGTCAAGTCCCATGTGTATCAGATATACCATGATATCATCACGACAACAAATGGCTGTCGATATGGTACACTTGCCCGACTTGATGAGCTCCTGCGCGTTGCCCAGCCATACATCGGTTCCATGCGCCAAACCCGCTATTCGCACAAGATCTGAGAAACATGTCGGCTTGGCATCTATAAGCATCTGCATAGCAAAGTCCGTTCCGAACTCCGGCACCCCCAGGCTTCCAAGAGGTATCCCATTGATATCCTCCGGTGTGATTCCCAGCGACTTTGTGCTGTGGAACAGTTCCATGACATCCTTGTCATCAAGCCTTATCTTCGTGGCGTCAAGTCCCGTCAGATCCTCCAGACGTCTTATCATGGTAGGATCATCATGGCCCAGAATATCAAGCTTCAGCAGGTTATGATCGATTGAATGGTACTCAAAGTGCGATGTGATAATATCCGACGTCACATCATTTGCCGGGTGCTGTATAGGTGTAAATGAATATATCTCCTCATGTCTCGGAAGAACTATCATACCACCCGGATGCTGCCCCGTGGTTCTCCTGACACCGGTACATCCCAGGGCCAGACGCTCCATCTCACACCTTCTCTTTGTGACTGTTGCATTCTCCTCAGCGTACTTCTTCGCGGCCTTCTCATCCATTCCGGATGCCTTGGCCTCCGCCATAAGCTCCTCTTTGGAGTGATCCTTGAAATAATTGTACACATATCCAAATGCTGTCTTTTCCGCAACACCACCTACGGTTCCCGCCTTGAATGCCTTGCCCTTGCCGAAGAGCACCTCGGTGTAGGCATGTGCCTTCGACTGATACTCTCCTGAGAAGTTCAGATCGATATCAGGCTCCTTGTCTCCGTTGAATCCAAGGAATGTCTCGAATGGTATATCGTGTCCTTCCTTTATAAGCGGTGTTCCACAATTCGGACAGTCTCTGTCCGGCATATCACATCCGCTCATTCCCGAATACGACTTTACAAGCTCTGAATCAAAATCCACAAAGTGGCATTTCGGACAGATATAGTGAGCCGACAGCGGATTTACCTCCGTGATACCGGCCATTGTTGCGACAAATGAAGATCCAACCGAACCTCGGGAACCAACCAGATATCCGTGGTCATTGGAATCCCACACAAGCTTCTGTGCGATGATGTACATAACCGCAAATCCATTTGAAATGATGGAGTGCAGCTCCCTGTCAAGTCTCTCCTGAACCTGAGGTGGCAGGTCTGGGCCATATATCTCATGTGCCTTGGTATAACATATATCCGTAAGTGTCTGATCCGAATTCTCGATGATAGGAGGCGCCTTGTCCGGTCTGACCGGCTCTATCCTCTCTATCATGTCCGCTATCATATTCGTGTTTGTGATGACGACCTCCTTGGCCTTGTCACTTCCAAGATACTGGAACTCTGCCAGCATCTCCTCCGTGGTACGGAAATACAGCGGTGGCTGCATATCAGCATCGTCAAAACCCTTGCTCTTCATGATGATCGCCCTGTATATATAATCCTCAGGATCAAGGAAATGCACATCACAGGTTGCGACCACTGGCTTGTTGAACATCTCTCCGAGCTCCACGATCCTCTTGTTGTATCCGATCAAATCGTCCATGGTCTTTGGATTCCTTGTATCCCTCGTCATGAATTCATTGTTGCCAAGCGGCTGTATCTCAAGGTAGTCAAACCAGTTGACCAGTCTCACTATCTCCTCATCCGACGCATCATCAACTATGGCACGGAACAGCTCTCCCGCCTCACAGGCAGAGCCTATTATCAGACCCTCTCTGTATTTGTTGATGAGACTCATCGGCATACGCGGCCTTCGCGCAAAATATGTCAGATGAGACTCAGATATGAGCCTGTACAGATTGACTCTTCCTATCTCGTTCTTTGCCAGGATGATTCCGTGATATGTCTTATCCTTCTTGATCGCATCAGGTGAGGTGCTTCCAAGGACATTTAGATCATCCATGGTCTTAACCTCTCTCTCCTTCAGCATGTCGAGCAGCTTGAAGAATACTTTCGCCGTGGCCTCCGCATCGTCTATGGCTCTGTGGTGATGCGCATTCACGACTTTGAGTTCCTTACACACTCTGTCCAGAGTGAATTTTCCAAGCTCCGGCAGCAGTATATGGCTGAGCGTCATGGTATCCAGAACCGTGTTGTCGAACTTAAGTCCAAGCTCCTCCGCATTCATTCTCACAAATCCCGTATCAAATGACGCATTGTGGGCAACCACGATATCGTCACCGCAGAACTCCACAAATCTCGGCACGATCACATCGAACATCGGCGCATCCTTTACCATATCATCATTGATGGATGTGAGCTGTTCTATCTGGTATGGGATAGGCACACCCGGATTTATAAACTCCGAGAATGTATCTACGACCTCTCCGTCCTTCACCTTGACCGCACCGATCTCTATGATCTTGTTGTGCTTCTTGGAAAGTCCCGTTGTCTCTATATCAAATACCACGTATTCCGAATCAAGGCTCTGATTCCTTGAGTTCTTGACCAGATCCTTCAGGTCATCGACAAAGTAACCCTCGACACCATATATGATCTTGAAATCTTTTCTGAGTCCCTTTGTATGGTTTGCTATAGGGAAAGCCTGAACAACACCGTGATCCGTGATCGCTATGGCAGGGTGTCCCCAGTCGCTGGCACGCTTCACGATGGTCTCTATATCGACCACACTGTCCATCTCGCTCATCTTGGTATGCATGTGAAGCTCGACACGCTTCTCAGGATATGTATCCATACGAGGTACACGGAAGTCCTGAATGTGCTTCATACCGAGCACTCGGCATATCATAACCTCCTTGGCATACGAGTCGAACTCGGCAAGGCCCTTCATCCTATAGAACTTACCCTTCTGTATCTCCTCGCGGTAGACCTCCATATCCTCAGGACTGCAGAACATCTTGAAGCCTATGGTGTCTGTGAAATCTGTTATATATCCCGTCAGTATGATCTTGCCATTTCGGAGCTCTCTCTCCTCAGTGCTCATGATCTGTCCGTGGATGACGACCTCTCCGATACCATCGTTGATGCTGGATATCTCAAGCAGCTTGCCCTCCACATCTCTTCCTATGAACACCTCTGGATCATCTGAATATCTTCGCCTTCTTCCGAACTTCTCCTTTTCACCGCCATTTTTCTGACCTGAATCGCCGCCGGAGGATGCAGGAGCAGCCTTCTTCTCATCAGGCTTGTGTCCCTCGCTCTTCTTATCTTCCTTCTTCGACACTCCGAGCTTATCCTTGTCCACGGCCTTTCCATCCACGATGATGTCGCCATGATCCCTGAGGTTGTTCAATATGGCATCTATCTTCTGCTGCTCAACAAGTGCACTGGCTCTCCTCAGCTTCTCCTTGTCCGCCTCACTGTACTCAAATGCAACATTGACATTCAGGTCAAATCTCTCCTGGAACATCTCTTCCATATACGCCTTTATTTTCTCAGCGTGTATATGCGCTATCTTACTGTCCTCTATAGCTATGGTTATCGCGTCTCCGTCACAGTACAGTTCTCCTATCGATCTGGATATAAGCCTGTAGCCCACATTGCTGAATGATCTTATATCGTAGAGTATGCTGTCCTGATATGCTTTGACTATTGCTTCAAGATTGTACTGTGTAGAAAGTGTATAGTGCTCCCGTATCTGAACCGTATACCTTTTATTGCCAAATACAAACTTACGGATACACTCCTCCGCCTTTTCTATATTCGGTCTGCTTATTATATGTCTCGATCTTATGTCAACCTGCAGGATATTTTTACTGTCATATATCGTGACTTTTGTCACATACACCTCGGTGAACAGACCTGCAAGCTCCTTAGTCATCTCCACTCCGGGGAACACCGTCATGAAGAGCTCCGCCTGCTCATTTCCGGCATCTGAAACCGCCGTTGCAGAGCCATCATTACTCTCATTTCCACTCACTGAGCCTTCCGGTGTATCAACATCAGCCTCGCACCCCTCGACCATATCGCCACCAGTGCCATCACTGACCACGTCTTCGTCCTCGGCATCTTCCTCCATATCATCTGCGATATGCCAGTCCGAGTCGTGAACATCCGCCTGGGTGTACGATGCGCTCTCCTGCTGCATATCAGCATACATCTGGCTCTCATACATCTCCTGTTCAGCCATCTGGGCTTCATAATCCATCTGAGTCTGCATCTCATCGGCATACATCTGATCTATATTCTCTTGTTCCAAAATACGATCTTCGTTGTTCAATCCTATTCACTCCAATTATCTAACTCGCGCTTCAGCGCCGGTATAAATTCATCCTCACTGAGTCTGCCAACTATCTCACCCTTCTTGATGAGCAGTCCGCAGCCCTTGCCTCCTGCAATTCCAAGGTCGGCTTCCTTGGCCTCTCCCGGGCCGTTCACCACACACCCCATAACTGCGACTTTAATATTGAGATGGTCATAGTCTGACACAAGCTTTTCCACCTTATTTGCAAGTCCGATAAGGTCGATCTCAGTACGTCCACAGGTCGGACATGACACAAGCTCTACTCCGCCCTTTCTGAGTCCAAGAGCCTTGAGAATAAGCTTTGCTGACAGGATCTCATCCACCGGATCTCCTGTCAGGGACACTCTTATCGTATCGCCTATTCCCTCATGGAGTATGATTCCAAGTCCCACCGATGATTTGATATTTCCTCTTGTGACGGTTCCTGACTCCGTGATTCCCACATGCAGAGGGTAATCTGTCTTGTCCGCGATGAGCTCATGGGCTCTCACGCACATCATAACATCAGACGACTTGATGCTTATGACTATGTTGTGATAGTCAAGCTCCTCGATCATGCGCACCTTGTCAAGAGCGCTCTCAACTATTCCCTCTGCGGTCACTCCGCCATACTTCTCCACGAGATTCTTCTCCAGAGAACCACTGTTTACTCCGACCCTTATAGGAATATTTCTATTTCTGGCAGCCTCGACTACCTTTGCCAGCTTCTCCTGTCCTCCGATATTTCCCGGATTTATCCTTATCTTGTCAACACCTGCCGCCGCACATTCGAGCGCTATCCTGTAATCAAAATGTATGTCTGCGACAACGGGTATATTGACCGCATTTTTAAGTGCGTATATAAGCTCCGAGTTTCTCACCGCAGGCACCGCCGTGCGTATTATCTCGCAGCCTGCCTTTTCAAGCTCGATTGCCTGCCTTACATTGCCCTCAACATCATCCGCAGGGATATTCAGCATCGACTGTATATATATATGCTCTCCTCCGAGAGTGAGATTTCCTACTTTAACTTTCTTCTTACTCATTTTAACCGCCTGTAATTATTCTTACAATATCATTGAATGTTACTATGACCATAAGCACCATAAGCGCAACGATACCGATAAAATGCACCATTCCCTCATGCTCCGCCTTGACAGGCTTTCCTCTGATAAGCTCTATGAAAAGGAACACAAGTCTGCCGCCGTCCATAG
>ENA-OZAG01000761-OZAG01000761.1-human-gut-metagenome-genome-assembly--contig:-NODE-761-length-15023-cov-6.198891_pt1 | contig 15023 bp, 8 predicted proteins | sample MGYA00243300_ERZ653497 | MGnify/ENA primary metagenome ERZ653497 (study PRJEB26926, sample SAMN06164955) | human gut metagenome | biome: ENVO:00009003; feature: ENVO:2100002; material: ENVO:00002003...
CGCCCCAGTGGGGCGTTTTTAGAGCGCGGGAGAGTCCCCGATGGTGCACCAGAAAAAGCCGCAACGAATGTTGCGGCTTTTTTGTTGCACCATTCCCTTTGGGACGGACTCGCACTTCGCGCAAGCGCTCGTGTTCGTCTCGCGGGGACTGGTCGCTAAAAATGGTTGCGGGTTTGTGAGCAGGGGCCACGATTGAGCGTGAGCGAAAGCGGGGAGCGAACAATGTACGCCGCGCGCGGCGTACAACCGCACGAGCGGTTTTGCGAAGCAAAATGGAGGCCTTACAGGCCGACAAGCGGACCGGACTGAATTCTTAACGCGCCCACTGATGGTGCACCAAAGAATGCCTTACACGAAAGTGTAGGGCGTTTTTTTGTTGCTCTATTTCAAGAAGGCACGATCTGGTGCACTGTCAGGGATACTCGAACAGGGCGGCGGCACGCAGTGCTGTAAGGAGCGCCACAGTGCGGCGTTCCTTATGGAGGACGGCACGGTGTTTCAGGCGTATTATTTCAATGAAGATAAAATCCTGAAGTGATTTTGAAATGTAAACATCAAAAGGGAGTAGGCGCGGATCGCGCCTACCCTCATTTTTTGTAAAACGCAATTGCCGTAAACAGGGGGGTGTGCTATGATAATGATAAATACCGTGCTATGAGGTGACTGCCATGACCACTGCGCAACAGCAACAGGCGGCAAGAAATTTTGCCGCTTATTGGAAAGACAAAGGCTATGAAAAAGGGGAGAGCCAACCATTCTGGCTGTCCCTGCTCCGTGATGTGTATGGGGTCGAACACCCGGAGCAATTCATTCAGTTTGAGGAGCAAGTCCACCTTGACCACACCAGTTTCATTGACGGCACGATTCCCGCTACCCACGTTCTGATAGAGCAAAAGGGGCTTGGCAAGGATTTGAACAAGCCCATCAAGCAATCAGACGGTGCGCTGCTGAACCCTTTTGAACAGGCTAAGCGGTATATTTTGGAGCTGCCCGTGTCGCAGCACCCGCGCTGGGTGGTAACCTGCAATTTCAACACCTTTTATGTGTATGATATGGAACGCCCGCGCGGTGAGCCTGAAATCATCGAACTTGCGAATCTGGAAAAAGAATACTATCGGCTGCAATTCCTTGTCGATGCCGGAAACGAACACCTCAAACGGGAGATGGAAGTTTCCATAGCGGCAGGTGAAATTGTCGGCTTGTTATATGATGCCTTTTACAAGCAGTACGCAAACCCGGAATCCGAACATTCGCTGAAAAGCCTGAACAAGCTGTGCGTTCGCTTGGTATTTTGCCTGTATGCCGAGGATGCCGGGATTTTTGGGCATCACGGTATGTTCCACGACTACCTCAAAGGCTTTGACACGCGCGGACTGCGCAAGGGGCTGGTAGATTTGTTCCGCGTGTTGGACACAAAGCTGCAAGACCGTGACCCCTATTTGAAAGATGACAACCCGGAATTGGCGGCGTTTCCCTACGTGAATGGCGGGCTGTTCAGCGATGAGAATATCGAGATACCGCCCTTTACGGACGAAATCCGGGATTTGCTGCTTGTGAAAGCCAGCGAAAACTTCAACTGGTCGGAAATCAGCCCCACCATTTTCGGCGCGGTGTTTGAAAGCACCCTGAACCCAGAAACCCGCCGCAGCGGCGGTATGCACTATACCAGCATTGAAAATATCCACAAGGTCATTGACCCGCTGTTTTTGGACGAACTGAAAGCTGAGCTTGACGAGATATGCACCAATCCTGTGGAACGAACCAGAACGGCAAAGCTGCGGGTGTTCCAACGCAAGCTGGCATCGCTCACATTCTTAGACCCCGCGTGCGGCAGCGGAAACTTTTTGACCGAAACCTATTTGAGCCTGCGCCGCTTGGAAAACAAAATTTTGGTGAAACTCTCCCACGGTCAGGTCACGATGTATTCCGCCAGCGAAAGCCCGATACAGGTTTCCATCAGCCAGTTTTACGGCATCGAAATCAACGATTTTGCCGTGACGGTTGCAAAAACCGCGCTCTGGATAGCGGAAAGCCAGATGATGAAGGAAACGGAGAAAATCCTGCTCGTTCCGCTGGAATTTCTGCCGCTGAAAACAAACGCCTTTATTGTAGAGGGCAACGCCCTGCGGGTGGATTGGGAGAGCGTGGTTCCCAAAAGTAAGCTGAATTATATTATGGGGAATCCGCCGTTTGTTGGGGCGCGGCTTATGGGCAAAGAGCAGAAAGCCGATGTAAATACCATTTTCCCCGGCTGGAAAAACGCCGGAAACTTGGATTACGTTTGCTGCTGGTATAAAAAGGCATCTGATATGATGCAGGGCACATCTGTCCGCTCAGCGCTTGTTTCCACAAATTCTGTATCGCAGGGGGAGAGCGTTGCCAACCTTTGGAAACCGCTGTTTGATGACGGTGTGCATATTGATTTTGCCTATCGCACGTTCCGCTGGGACAGCGAGGCTAAAATAAAGGCGCACGTTCACTGCGTAATTATCGGTTTCAGTGTTGCGGCAAGTTCCACCCCCAAAAAGCTGTTTGATGGTGACCGCTACCAAGTGACGAATCATATAAATGGGTATCTGCTGGATGGCGAGAACGTTTTTGTGGAAAGCCGAAGCAAGCCCATTTGCAATGTGCCGGAAATTGGGATGGGCAATCAGCCCATAGATAACGGACAGTATCTTTTCGAGAAGGAAGATATGGAAGCGTTCATCAAAAAGGAGCCTTCGGCGGCGGCCTATTTCCATCCTTGGTATGGCGCAAAAGAGTTTATCAGTCAGAAACCGCGTTATTGTTTATGGCTTGGAGAATGTTCTCCGGCACAGCTAAAGCAAATGCCGTATTGCTTAGAGAGAGTCCACGCTGTCAAAGAATACCGCGAATCCAGTACACGGGCATCTACCGTTAAGATGGCAATGAAACCGACCAGATTTCAGACCGAGAATATGCCTAAAGGACATTATGTTGTTATCCCAGAGGTATCTTCTGAAAAACGCCGGTATATTCCTATAGGCTATCTGGATGATAGCAAGCTATGCAGTAATAAGTTGCGGTTAGTCCCCAGTGCGACTCTTTTTATATTTGGGGTTCTTGAGTCTAATGTCCACATGGCATGGATGCGGTGTGTATGTGGAAGGCTGAAAAGTGATTACGATTATTCAATCAAAATTGTCTACAACAACTTCCCGTGGCCTACACCCACCGAACAGCAAAAAGCCAAAATCGAACAAACCGCGCAAGCGATTCTGGAAGCACGTGCCCTTTACCCGGACAGCAGCTTAGCCGACTTGTACGACGACTTAACCATGCCGCCGGAACTCCGCAAAGCCCATCAGGCTAATGACCGCGCCGTTATGGACGCTTACGGATTCATAAAAGGAACTGCCGCAAGAACCAGCGAAAGCGCCTGTGTGACCGAGCTGATGAAACTCTACCAAAAAAAGGTGTCTGCCGCACAATCCAAATAATCTTTTTGAAAAGTTAACATCAAAAAAGCTCCGGGTGCTGAATTTGCTCCCGGAGTTTGCTTTTATTGGGGCTGCATCGGCTTGTTGCAATCCATACACAGAATATGGATGATAAGATTTTTGTTTATGCAGTCTATAAGAAGTATGACCGGCAGATCTTTGGAAACAGAGAACTGCCGGTTTTCAATATAAATTTATCTACCAAGCCCCGTCCGTAGGACGGGGCTTGGTATGCTGCGGATTTTTATATAGTACGGCAGTAGGGCGGCCAGGGGGTTGGCCGCCCTACTGCGGAATATTGTGGCGTTGATTCGCAACGAACCTGTATATTTGTGGCATGCCAGGGCTGGTCTGGCAGCCCCGACCGACAAAACGCTTTGAGGGCAAACAAACTGCTCCACCCCGCATTTGCTGTGTATGGTTGTATGTGCTATACTAAAAACAATCGATGGTGCAGCTGAAAAGTCGAAAATATCGTCTATTTCTACAAACGCAGCGGGATTTTGCGTTAAAAAGCCTTGGAATCCATAAAGGATTCCCGCGGCTCTTTGCCTTAAATCCGTCTTGCGCTTGTGAAATATCCGTCATTTTCTTTGTTTTCAGATACACCTTAAGAAGCCGCACCAGATGTGGACTGTGCGGGGCCGCAGTGTGATGTTGAGAAAGGGGAACAGTAGATGACCCGGATTGCGATTGTGGAGGGCGAGGCGGCGGTGCGGGAACAGCTGGCGGGGTATGTGCAACGGTACACCCGGCAGTACGGCACGCCGTTTGAGGTAACGGAGTTTGCGGATGGGATGGAGATTCTGGAAGATTACCGCCCGCAGTTTGACATCATCTTTCTGGATGTGGAGATGAAGCACCTGGACGGCATGGAGACCGCCCGCCGCATCCGGGAGCGGGACGGCGGGGTGCTGATCGTGTTCATTACCAACATGGCGCAGTATGCCATCCGCGGATATGCCGTTGGGGCGCTGGATTATGTATGGAAAGCATCAGCAAGATTCAGGGAACCGATACAGATGGCCCTGCACAGGTTGGCAGCTGGGGCCGCCCGGCAGGCAAGACCATTGGCTTCCCGAACTCTGCAACCATTGCCCAGATCTGGAACACCCCTCTTGTTGTTGAAATTGGCCACTCCCACGGCAAACAGGCATTGCAGAACGGTTATTCCGGCCTGTATGCACCTGCTGCCAACATGCACCGCAGCCCGTTCAATGGCCGTAACTACGAATATTACTCTGAGGACAGCTTCCTTTCCGGTGAAATGTGCGGCAGCGCTGTGCAGGGCATTGAGGAAATGGGCGTATATGTTTACATCAAGCACTTTATCTGCAACGATGGCGAAGCTGGTATTTACCGTGATGCCGTTTACACTTGGATGACCGAACAGGCCCTGCGTGAAATTTACCTGCGCCCGTTCCAGATGCTTATTGAGGATTACGATGCAACCGGCCTGATGAGCAGCTACAACCGTATTGGTGCAGTTTGGGCAGGCGGCAGCGAAGCTTTGCTGACCGGCGTTCTGCGTGATGAATGGGGCTTTAATGGCGCTGTTATCACCGACTATGCAGACCACCACAGCTACATGAACGGCGACCAGGCCCTGCGTGCAGGCGGCAGCCTGTGGATGGCTGGCTTCGGCAGCGGTGAGATGGCCTTTGAGACTTCCTCCAACAGCTACATGCAGGCACTGCGCCGTGCAACCAAAGAAGCACTTTACATGTACCTGCATGTCCGTGTGACCAACCGCGACTATGCCGAAAGCATCGGCGATACTACCGCTATGCGTCATGCTTTCACAATCTCTGTGTTTGGCTGGCGCCATCTCGTTGTACTGATTGATATTGTAGTAATCGTTTTGTTTGTCCTGGCTGTGCGTGGTGTTGTGATTGATGTCAAACTCCGCAAGGCAGCAAAAGCGGCAAAAGAGAACTCTTGAGCTTAAAAAGGAGCGTGTGACCTAATTGAAACACGCAGATGTGATTGCAAAACTGAATTTAGAGCAAAAATGTGCCCTCCTTTCCGGTGATACCGTCTTTACCACCCGTGCGTATCAAAAGGCAGGCGTACCTGCCATCACTCTGTCGGATGGCCCCAACGGCGTGCGCAAGCAAGCCGGGGCGGCGGACCACCTGGGGCTGAACCCCAGCGTTCCGGCCACCTGCTTTCCCACTGCCGCCACTGTGGCGTGCAGCTGGGACCCCGCCCTGGGCGAGCAGATCGGCCAGGCCATGGGCGAAGAAGCCGCCGCGCAGGAAGTTGCCGTGCTGCTGGGGCCGGGTCTGAACACCAAGCGCAGCCCCCTCTGCGGCCGCAACTTTGAGTATTTCTCCGAGGATCCGTATCTTTCCGGCAAAATGGCCGCGAGCTATGTGCGGGGCATCCAGTCCAACGGTATTTCGGCCTGCCCCAAGCACTTTGCCGTCAACAGCCAGGAACTGCGCCGCATGGCGTCGGACTCTGTGGTGGATGAACGCACGCTGCGGGAGCTGTACCTGACCGGGTTTGAGATCGTGGTCAAGGAAGCAAAGCCCAAGACCATCATGAGCAGCTATAACCTCATCAACGGAACTTACGCCAACGAGAACCGCCACCTGTTAATGGACATCCTGCGCGGGGAGTGGAGCTTTGACGGCGCTGTGGTAACGGACTGGGGCGGCAGCAATGACCATGCCCTGGGCGTGCAGAACGGCTCCACGCTGGAAATGCCCGCCCCCGGCGGGGACGCGGTGCGCGAGCTGATGCAGGCTGTGCAGAGCGGCAAAATTACCGAAGCGGATGTGGACGCCCGGCTGGACGAGCTGCTGACGCTGGTGTTTGATACCCATGCCGCCGTGCAGTCCCACAGCCGCACCTTTGATGCGGACGCTCACCACGCCCTGGCCCGCCGCGCCGCAGCCGAAAGCATTGTGCTGCTGAAAAACGAGAACGACCTGCTGCCGCTGGCCGAGGGCGCAAAAGTTGCCGTGATCGGCGACTTTGCCCAGACACCGCGGTACCAGGGCGCTGGCTCCAGCGCGGTCAACTCCATCAAGGTGGATACCTTTTTGGACTGCCTGAAAGAGAGCGGCCTGGCCAGCGTGGGCTTTGCCCCCGGCTTTGACCGCCAAGGCAAACCGGATGCCGCCAAACAGGCCGAGGCTGTAGCCCTGGCCCAAAAAGCCGAAGTGGTGCTGCTCTGCCTGGGGCTGGATGAAATCAAGGAAAGTGAAGGTCTGGACCGCGGCGATATGCGCCTTGCGGACAACCAGATCGAACTGTTAAAGGCCGTGCAGCAGGCCAACCCCAACACCGTTGTGGTGCTCAGCGCAGGGGCTTCGCTGGAAACCCCGTGGCTCAAACACTGCCGTACCCTGGTGTATGGTGCGCTGGGCGGCCAGGCGGGGGCGAGCGCCATGCTGGATGTGCTGACCGGCAAAGTGAACCCCAGCGGCAAGCTGGCCGAAACCTGGGTCAACGCCTATGCGGATACCCCCGCCAAGGATAACTTTGCCGGGCCGGGCCGCATGGTGCAGTACCGCGAGGGGCTGTATGTCGGCTACCGCTATTACCAGACCGCCGGTGTGCCGGTGGCATTCCCCTTTGGCTATGGGTTAAGCTACACCAGTTTTGCCTACAGCAATTTGCAGGCCGCGTCCAATGGCGTGACCCTGACCGTAACCAACACCGGCAAGCGCGCCGGAGCAGAGATCGTGCAGCTGTATGTGGCAAAACCCGGGGCAGAAGTGTTCCGCCCCGCACAGGAGCTGAAAGGCTTTGCCAAGGTGCAGTTGCAGCCCGGCGAAAGCAAAACCGTGACCATCCCGCTGGACGACAAGGCATTCCGCTACTGGAACACCAGGACCGACAGCTGGGAAGTGGAAGGCGGCAGCTATGAGCTGCGGGTCGGCGCGTCCAGTGCGGACATCCGCCTGACCGCCGTGGTGGAAGTGGCCGGTACCGGCGCACCCAACCCCTATGCGGGTAAGCATCTGCCGCACTATACCAGCGGCAAGGTGCAGAGCGTGCCGGATGACGAGTGGGCCACCCTTCTGGGCCGCCCGGTGCAGCAGGGAAAAGTTAAAATTGACCGCAACATGACCCTGGGCGAGCTGAACCACAGCCGCAGCCCGCTGGGCTGGCTGATCTGGCTGGTGCTTACCGCACTGCTGAACGCCAGCTACAAGCGCGGCAAGCCGGACCTGAATGTGTTGTTCCAGTACAACATGCCGCTGCGTGCCCTGGCCAAAATGACCAGCGGTGCCATCAGCATGGGCATGGTGGATGGCATTGTGATGGAATTACAGGGATTCTGGATCATCGGCCTTGTGCGGGTGATCATAGAAGCCGTGAAAAACCTGGTACTGAACGCACAGCTGGAACAGCGCCTGCGCAACAGCTGAGGAAAGAGAGGGGCTATTTATGCAGCTATGGAATAATTTTGCGGCAAAACACCCCGCCGCAGCCAAGTGGGTGCGCGAAGGCGGACTGTTTGTGATCGTATCCAACCTGGTTACGGTGTTCAAATACCTGCTGCTGCAATTTTTGCCGGCGGCGTTCAGCAGCCTGCCGGTGGTGGATTTTGGCTGGCCGGGCATCCCGGTCACGCTGTTTGGCGAAACCTTCCAGTGGAACATCCTGGGGTATGATTCCGCCCATGGCGGTCTGCCGTACTTTTGCGCCTACATGGTTGCCATGGTGGTGGGAGAATGCATAAACTTTCCCATCCAGCGCAACTTTGTCTTCCGCAGCAAGGGCAACCTGGCCAAGCAGATCGCCTGGTATGTGGTGGCGTTCTGCTTGATCACCTGCATCGTCAACTCCATCAACTGCGTGTGGGTGGCGGTTGCGGGCCTGCTGGTGCCGGATTTCATCTACAACATTGGCACCACCGTGCTCAATGGCGGCATTTCCATGGTGATCTTCTTCTTTGTGAACAAGATCATCTTCCCAGAGGGCGCACAGGCAAAATAAAGCCCAGCAGGATCACTGGTGCTTTTCCCGGTACTCGAACAGGGAGGCGGCACGGTACAGGAAAAAGTCCTTTGGATGGTATAAAAATGTGATTGCCAGCAACGGCGAAGATCTGAACGGATAAAGAAGAATGCTGCCTTTCCCTGATGTGGAGAAAGACAGCATTTTTATTGCGTTTTTCGGAAAGAGGTGAGCAGCGGCCCCTACAAATGGGTAACGGCTGGCCATAAAATGGCGCTATTACATGGTGTGCTTTGTGAGAAAGCGCTGTAGTGTGATGATATAAAACGGATGGGTGCATGGTGTGCGCCCCTACGGAATTACAACAAAACACCCCCGCCCGTGCGGTAAATGAACTGCATAGGGCGGGGGCACCGTTATTTTACAAAGAAAACGCGCAGAGCGGAGACTTTACTGTTCCACGGCACCGGTGGGCAGCTGGGGAACAGCGGTCAGGATGCGCATGAACTCTTCGCCGGTGATGGTTTCTTTCTCGTACAGGTACTTGGCGATCTCGTCCAGCTTGCCGCGGTTTTCAATCAGCATCTGTTTGGCTTTTTCATGCTGCTGCTTGACGACTTCCACGACCTTATCGTCCACTGTGGCGGCTGTGCGCTCACTGCAGGCCAGGCTGGCATCGCCGCCCAGGTAGGCGTTGTTCACGGTTTCCAGGGCAACCATGTCAAAGTCGTCGGTCATGCCGTAGCGGGTAATCATGGCGCGGGCCATCTTGGTGGCCTGCTCGATATCGTTGGATGCGCCGGTGGTGATGGAGTTGAACACCACTTCTTCGGCGGCACGGCCACCGGTCATGGTGGCAATTTTGGCCAGGATCTCTTCCTTGGTCATCAGGGTGTGGTCACCGTCCTCTACCTGCATGGTGAAACCCAGCGCGCCGGAAGTGCGCGGCACAATGGTGATTTTCTGCACGGGGGCGGAATGGCTCTGCAGGGCGGCAACCATGGCATGGCCGACTTCGTGGTAGGCCACGATGCACTTTTCTTTGTCGCTCAGGATCTTATTCTTTTTCTGGGCACCGGCCAGGATGGTATCCACGGCTTCCTGCAGGTCGTACTGGGTAACGGCCATGCGGTGGTGGCGCACAGCGCCCAGGGCGGCTTCGTTGATGATATTGGCCAGCTCGGCACCGGAAGCACCGGGAGTCATGCGGGCAACCACGGCAAAGTCACAGTCGGGGCCGATTTTGACCTTTTGAGCGTGCAGGCGCAGGATGCTTTCGCGGCCTTTCAGGTCGGGCAGCTCCACGGGCACACGACGGTCAAAACGGCCGGGGCGGGTCAAAGCGGGGTCAAGGGATTCAGGACGGTTGGTGGCGGCCAGAATGATAACACCCTTGGCGGCGTCAAACCCGTCCATTTCGGTCAGCAGCTGGTTCAGGGTCTGCTCGCGTTCATCGTTGCCGCCCATACCGGAAGCACCGTCACGCTTTTTGCCGATGGTATCGATCTCATCAATAAAGATAATGCAGGGGGCTTTTTCGTTGGCCTGTTTGAAGAGGTCACGCACCTTGGAAGCGCCCATGCCGACGAACATCTCGACAAATTCAGAACCCGCAATGGAGAAGAAGGGAACACCGGCTTCGCCGGCAACAGCGCGGGCCAGCAGGGTTTTACCGGTGCCCGGGGGGCCGACAAGCAGAACGCCCTTGGGCATTTTGGCACCGATATCCTCGTAACGCTTGGGGTTATGCAGGAAGTCAACGATTTCCTGCAGGCTCTCTTTGGCTTCGTCCTCACCGGCAACATCGGCAAATTTGATGGACTTGCCATCCTCAACGACATACTGTTTGGCACCGGATTTGCCGCCGCCAAAAATCATGCTGTTGGCGCCGCCGGTCATTTCACCGACCCGCTTGCGCATCATGCGGTTGAACCAGACGATCAGGATGATCATGGGCAGCAGCGAGATGACCCAGCCCAGCAGGGTATCCACCCAGGTGGTCTGGTTGTACACCTTGCCAAAGGAAACGCCGGCGCTTTCCAGCCGGTTGACCAGCTGCAGGTCCTGCGCAATGGAGTTGGTGCAGTAGGTGGTATCGTTTTTGTCCACAAAATAGATCTGCTGATCCTGAATTTCAACGGTGCTCAGTTCGCCGCCTTCGAGCATGTTCAGGAAGGTGCCGTAATCGACCTGTTTGACCTGGCCTTTCATCATGGCGGGGAAGGCCCAGAAATTGAGCAGCAGCAACACCACAAGGATCACGGCATATACAATGCCGGTCGTCTTTTTGGGGTCGCGCGGCTGTTGGGTTTCGTGCATAACAATTCCTCCAGTTGGGGGCGGTAATAGGGGCCCCCGATAGATTCTATCATGAAGAATAAAAATGAACTGCGGATGAACAAGGCATGAAATAGCTGGAAATTCCGGTAAACTTTGCGTGAACAAGGGCAGTTTGTGGGCAAAAACAGGAATGCAGACCGCGTAACAACAGGGAAAAGTGAAAAGAATCTGAACGGTTTTCCACAAACAGAGGGGCTTCTTGTGGAAAACAAAAACGCGCGGCGGGGAGATAGGATGTTGATGACAGTATACCATGGTTGCAGCTCAGTATGCGGGACGATGCAGGCATCGCGCCCTACAAATCTTTATAACAAAAGCGGGGCGCTGCCAATCAGCAGTGTCCCGCTTAATTTTGTGTTATGCAGTTTTATCGCCCCAGGCGCACCGGCTCCGGAGGCTCCTGGCCGGGGCGCAGGTCCATCCACCAATAGGAAAGGTCCAGCCATTGGCCGAACTTGTACCCAGTGCGGGGTTCCACGCCGATTTTTTTGAAGCCGAGCGCCTTATGGAACGCGCAGCTCACTTTGTTCTGGCCGGTCACAAGGGCAACGGCGTTGCAGTAGCCGCGCTGGCGCACGCCGTCCAGCAGGGCTTTGTACAGCCGCCCGCCAACCCCCTGGCCCACACAGTCGTGGGCGCAGTAAACGGTCAGCTCCACATCCCACGCATAAGCTGTGCGGCTGTGCCAGGGATGGGCGCAGGCAAAGCCGCACAGCTTGCCCGCAGCATTGACGGCAACCAGGAACGGCGCACGCTGCTGCACATAGGCGATATTTTCGCGCTGGAATTCCTCGGTACACAGGTCATACTGGAAAGTGGCCGTGGAGTGGGTGACATACCAGTTGTACAGCTCCGCCACGGCGGCGGCGTCCTCCGGCGCGGCATCCCGCAGGGTGATGGTGTTTTCAGCGGTCCACTGGGCGGCAAGGGCTTCCTTTTCGGGTTTTGGCAGCTTTTTCAGGGCGGCTTCCCGCTTCAGGGCGGCACTTTTATCGGTGCAGCGCTCGGCATAGGTCAGCTTAACGGCACCTTTGGCGTGGGTATACTTGGCACCGGCCTTGCCGCCCTTGTGGGCGCGCAGGCGGCGGGCAAGGTCATTGGTCCAGCCGGAATACAGGCTGCCATCCGCGCAGCGCACCATGTAGACCCAGGCGGAAGCCGGGTCTGGCTGGCAGTCCGTCGCGGTGCTGGGGCGGGGACCAAACTGCTCTAGAGTTTCGGCGCTCACTGTGCGCTCACCGGCCTTCCGGCGGCGCGCAGGGCACGGCGGCATGCCTCAATGGCATCCTCTTTGGTTTCCGCGGTGACAAGGAAACGGCTGGGGTGGCAGAACTTGAGAGCCAGGCCGCTCTTTTCGCGCAGGATCTCCTCCGGCTGGCCGCCCCATGCGGGCGGGAACGGCACCTTGCTGCGGCGGGTCTTGTAATCGGTCACGCACTGGGCGCTGTAGCCGCCGCGCTGGCTGGGGTAGACAACAAACAGGGCATCGGTTTTGTACAGGCCGTTTTTCCAGGGCATGTAGTCCGGCAGGACCACAATGCCGTCCTTGGAGTTCTTGTAGGCGTTCTGGACGGTCTCGTCCGCGCGGTTTACGGCGTTGGCTGCGGCAATCTCGTTTTCCAGCACCTGCTTGGCAAAGGGCACGGCGCGCCAGAAGCAGGCATCGGAATCTTCGCCGGAATCCCACACGGGGTTAAAGCTGCCGATGGCATCGGCCAGGGAGTTCTGTTCGCCGGTGTTATCGTTCAAGTCCAGGGGCTGAACAAAATTTTCATCCAGCAGGCGGGCCTGGTGGGTACCCACCAGCTGGGCACCCAACACGCGCCACAGCAGGCCAAAGGCCGCATAGGGCACACCGTTGGGGCGGCTTTCGCGCGGTTCCTGGTGGTGGTCAAACATACCGCAGCCCACATCGTACACAATGCCGTCAAAACCATCCGGCACAACAAAACCGCGGGTTACTTTGATATCCGGCCGCACAATCATCAGCAGCGCTGTGGCAAACACATCGTCTGCATGGAACTTGCCGCCGTGAGTAAAACCTTTTGCAGGAATTTTCATAGAATAGCCTCCGTCTATGGGGTAAAATGATGATTAACTAATATTATAACATGAAAGCGTAGGTTGGTAAATGCAAAATCTGCGCGGGCGGGCCGGATTTGGAACAAGTGGCAGCATTTGGCCGAAAAACGGTGATTCACAACCGGCATAAAATATGATATACTAACCTAATATGCCCTTTTGCGGGCATACCGGACATTCGGTGTGTTGACGCGGAATGTTGACCGCAACTTAATGAACAAACAAAGCGAAGGAACTGGATACCCATGCAAAACATCAAAAAAACATTAAAAAGCAAGCGCTTCTGGCTTGGCACGGTGCTGCCATTTGCGCTGGCTGTGGCAGCGGCCTTTGTGGCGCGCTACCAGTTAGAAATTTCTGACGGCGTAACTGCCAACTACATGGCGGGGCAGTGGCCGGTATACGCACCGCTCAATGCGCTGACGGCGTTCTGCCTGACGCTGGTGGTGTTTGCCCTGTGCGGCAGCTGGGGCATTGCAACCGGCGTTTCCGGCCTGATTTTTACCGTGCTGGCGCTGGTCAACTATTACACGCGGGACCTGCATGGTTCCGCCCTGATGCCGCAGGACATCCTGAACCTGGGCACCGCGGCAGAGGTGATGGGCAGTTATACCCTGCACATTACCCAGACAGTTATTACCATTGCGCTGCTGTACATCCCGGTGCTGGTGGCTTCCGTTGTGCAGGTCAAACTGGCCGGCAAGCATAAGCGCAGCTGGAAACAGCGCGGCGCCCATGCGCTGGCCTGCACCTGCGGCATTTTTGCGGTGCTGTATCTGGGGTATTTCAGCCCCAACCCCATCAAGCCCGCCACCACTTACGGCTGGGCCTGGCAGGAAACCTATTATAAGTACGGCTACCTGGCGGGTAGCCTTGAAGCCGCCAGCCTGATGGTGGACCCCATCCTGCAGCCGGACGGCTACAGCGAGGACGCCGCCACCGAGGCCGCTGCAATGGTGCAGGACTATCAGGCCAGCCCCGAAACGGCAAACGAGCAGGACTACCCCGATGTGTTCCTGATCCTGTCCGAAAGCTTTTATGACTTTGACCTGGTAACGGACCTGCAGGCCGACCAGGAGATCATGCAGGTGACCAAAAACCTGCCCAACTCCATTTACGGCCACACCATCAGCCCGCATGTGGGCGGCGGCACCAACTCCAGCGAGTACGAGATGCTTTCCTCCAACTCGCTGATGCTGATGCCCTCCATCACACCGTTCAACTGGTTGAACCTGCACAAGGCAAACAGCCTGGTCAGCAACCTGAAAGATCTGGGGTATGCCACGCTGGCAGCCCACCCCTATACCAACTCCAACTACCGCCGCGATTCTGCCTGGCTGACGCTGGGCTTTGACGAGACCCACTTCCAGGATGATTTTCCGACCAAGGAAACCTACGGCAGCCGCCCCTACCAGACCGACAGCGCCACCTACCGCGACCTGGAAGGTTTGTATGAAGCAATGCCGGAGGACCAGCCGCGGTTTGTGTTCCTGGTTTCCATCCAGAGCCACGGCGATTACGATATGAACCCCCCGGAGGAGGATATCGTGCATGCCGCAACCGATTACGGCGAGTATGATTCCATCATGGATGAATACCTGAGCAACATCTATATGACCGACCGTGCCTTTGGCGAACTGACCGAATACCTGACCGAGCAGTACGAAAAGACCGGCCGCAAGGTGATTGTTGCCATGGCAGGCGACCACGCCCCCAGCTTTGTGGATCATGTGGCCGACCATACCTTTACTGATGAGAACAATTTGCAGATTTTGGAGCGCAGCACGCCCTACCTGATCTGGGCAAACTACCCGCTGGAAAACGCAGGCCAGACCAGCGCCACCGACGAGTACAACCGCATGGATATGTGCATGCTGGCTCCCACCCTGGTGGAAAATGCCGGGCTGCCGCTGACCCCGTATTACCAGTACCTGCTGGCACTCAAGCAGGTGGCCCCGGTGGTGACAGCCGCCAATGACTATATGGACGCGGACGGCGTGACCCACACCTACGGCGAGAATGCAGAGCTGGATGCCTGGGTGCATGGGTACTTCTATTTGGAGTATAACAACATCGGTGCCAAAGCAACCAGTCAGCAGAATTTGTTCCAGGTGGAAAAGTAAGAAGCTGATAAGCAGACGTCAGCCAGGATTCCTCTGATTTAGGGCAACACCGCACAATTCCCGCCTTGCGGCTTAAGCACCGCTCCGGCGGCTGCGG
>ENA-OZAG01000776-OZAG01000776.1-human-gut-metagenome-genome-assembly--contig:-NODE-776-length-14828-cov-6.887294_pt1 | contig 14828 bp, 22 predicted proteins | sample MGYA00243300_ERZ653497 | MGnify/ENA primary metagenome ERZ653497 (study PRJEB26926, sample SAMN06164955) | human gut metagenome | biome: ENVO:00009003; feature: ENVO:2100002; material: ENVO:00002003...
CTCTCATTTGATACTGGTTGTATTCCGGCTTTGTGTAGATTGTAACATCAAGATTACTCTCTAAACCTAAACGAATTTCTCTCATTTGATACTGGTTGTATTCCGGCTTTGTGTAGATTGTAACATCAAGATTTTTCTCTAAACCTAACTGAATTTCTTCCATTTGACCATAATCGAAAATTGAAAGATCCATATCACTTTTCACTTCATTATTTTCTAACCAAAATTTTGTCATTTTATTTTCTCCTAAAATTTCATTTCTCTTTCAAAAATGCTCATAGCATCTCGTAATCCTTGATTATAGGCCTGAGCCATTTTATATTCGTCAGATTCCTTGACGCCTTTGATCGTAACATCCATAATTTTCATGGATGTTACGATCTCTTTCTTTATTTCATTTAAATTATCAATATTCACAATTCTTTGTAAACCACACTTTCACATAATTAAAGATCCATTTTCTTTGGTGAATCAACAGAAGCTGGCTGACTAATATAATTATGAATAAAATCTGTAAAGTTTAAGTTCGTCAGCAGGCAAAACATACGTTGAAAAATGTCTGATTTGCTCACAGTCTCTGATGTAATTTGCAATCCAGTAGATACAATTTGTGAAAGAATTTCTTCAACATCATCATACCGCTCATTGACATCCCAATTAAATCTTTTACAAATCTGCAAAACTAAGTTTGGAACATATGAATCGTCAGAGGCTGCACGTTGTGATGCTTCTTTACACAACTCAACAAGTCTGTCATCATCTGTTAATTCTTCTGATGAATCAGATTGTGCTGTCACTGCACCTGCAAGTTCAGCTATTCCCTGTTCAGCAATTATAAATTGTGCTTTACGATTTTCTACAGCTGGTTCAGCTGTAACACTGTCAATATGAATGCCACAAGAATTACAATTTTCATTAAATAAATCTGCGTTTACATCACGAGGTACAATATTAATGTACTTGATTGTGCCTTGACATACAGCAAATAAAGATCTGAAGAATTCAGCATCGCCATTGTTAGCTGAATTATATTCAATAACAACCTCGCCTGTCGATCGGTCGACAGTGATGTTTGTGAAAATGCTATTCTTCGGTAAATTATAAAGACAGTCTATCTCAGGAAAAGAGACATTTTCTGGAATAAAAGCTAGTAAAATATTTCCCAAATAATGTGTTTCACAACCTCTATCCTGTAGCATCAGAAGAATCTCAGGTAAAACTGAACATTCGCTCGATAAAGCGGAATACAAAGAATTTGATGTTGCAAAATGCATATTCAAAGTATTTGCAATCTGTGTGCTGTATTTACTGCATTTAATCCTTGCAATCATCGAATTAGTTGTTACTTGATTAATTAATGTTGTATCAGAAGGTAAACGCTCAGCAAAATCCTTAAATAGAGTTTTAGCATCTGCTGCAGACATTGAGGTATGGTTACTATTAGCAGATAGATTATTGTCAGAAGGTGTTGCCACTGCCATTGAAGCAAAATCAAATTTAGACTTTTTAATAATCTCGTCGCCTTTGATTTCAACTTTGGACAAGTCTAAATTGAAAGTTGGGGCGATTGTCTTAATCACATCGTCCTGTAAAGTTATATAGCCATTTGCAAAGCAATTTACAAACCATGCAGTATTTTCTTTATTACCTAATGTGCCAAGCCATGCATTACAATGTGTACCATTAGGATTACCTTGACTTCCAGCAAAAACTAACGCATCGCAATAATAACCAGCCCCAGAAGCACCATAGATTATAGTTGGAAGCTGCACTTTCTCGGCAGATACCAAATACAATCCCTTACCATAAGTAGCAGACATATCTTCCACATCCTTGATTGCATCATACAGTTTCTGCGTCTTGTCATCATAGCTGCTAATATCCTGCCCGTCAATGTCTGACCCATAGTAATGTCCATTTCCAAACTGTGACATTTTGAAACCTGGCCATGGTCCTGTTGTTACCCCATTGGACTGAATCACAAGGGTTTTACCATTGTTAATCAACTCACAGGCTGTCCAGTTGTAACCCATAAAATCATAAGTCTTTCCCAAATGCGGACGCTCTGAACAATTATCATCATGTTTAGATGATAATGCCGGCTGTGTCTTTTTTACAATCTCATCCCCTTCGCTTTCAACTTTGGATAAATCTAAGTTGAAAGTTGGTGCAACCATATAACTGCTCCACTGGTTATTGCTGTTAAAGTAGCAGAAGTCACCCAGGTTCACACAAAATGCGTAGTTGCTGTCGTCAATGGTACCGAACCATACTTCACCGATAGGAGCCCCAAATGAACTGTAATTCGCTACAGCCTCTCTTAATGCTGTCCAGTAATAGCCAGAACCTGGCATACTTCATTCCTTAAACCCAACTTTTTCTATGGAGACAAGGTACAGACCCTTGCCATAGGAAGAAGATATGTCTTCCACATCCTTAATGGAATCATACAATGCACGCATTTTGTCATCATAGTCGCTGATATCCTGTCCATCTATGGAATTGGCATAGTAATTACCATTACCAAATTGAGACATTTTATATCCCGGTCACTCCCCATATGTCACTCCATGCGACTGAATTACAAGGGTCTTACCATTGTTGATCAGTTCACAGGCCGTCCATTTGTAACCCATAAAATTATAGGTCTTTCCTAACTCCAGATTTGCATATTGTTCCTCACTATTCATAATTAACCCCTTTCTTAACTAAATAAATATGTTCTTCGGTTCCTCGCTAAATAAGTTCGTTTTGTCATAAAGCATAACAACTGATTCTTCATAATGCCCGACGTGATTACTTACATTCTTAAAGCCGAGAGATTCATAATATTTTACTAAATCGGGCACAATGTCATGTGCATCCAAATTGTTTGAAAAAACCTCATAGTCTCCATAATGTAAATATCCAGCTTCCAATATAATAGGAACACTCACAGTCCCCGTAAGATCATTGATAAGCTTTGCACCAGCATCTTTAGCAGCACTTTCAATCTTTTTAATTGCAACAAACTTTTTACAATACTCTGTAAAGTCGTAAACGTAAAATGGAACATTATCTAAATAAAAATCGTCTATAATGTTGTAAAGTGCAACACTGCAGCAAGCATCTTCTGTTCTGAGATCAATTGTCTTACTTGCAAAACCAGTAGTGAAATTATCACTTAAAAGAAATTGAATCAGAATAAGCTGAATGTATCGTAGACTTCCAACTAGTAGCTGTTTTGTTATTTGATGAAGATGCTTATGAAAAGTGTCATCATTTGGAATTAAATTGAAAGATTTTTCTGTATTGGAATATTTAAGATAATACAGAAGGAATCTCTGCGCCAATTCAGTATAATCATCATTTGAGCATGATTTAATATTTGTTAAATCTGCTATGTACCGTCCTACTGTTAATAGATCAGCTGTATACTGATCAAAGCCTTTGTGTTCCATAATTACCTCCTAAATTTTAAATTTCACAAAATCTTTTGAAGGGAAAACTGGTTCAAGTAAAGATTCCTCGCATGCCATATGCGAGGAATCTTTTATACTGTATTTGTCTAGAAAATGTACACCATTCACAACCCACATATCTCTTAGATTAGGCTTTCCATTAGCTAATGCAGAGCAAACTAAAAAATCACCACTGCCGTGCTCAATACCTTCCCGGTTTGCAATTAAAATGTCACCCAAAAGAGTTTTTACTGGATAATTTATATAATTCAGTGATAAATGAAAGGCGTAATTAGTAACATTCCCATAATTCGTTACAATCTTATGCCAAGGTATCTCACCAGTCGGTAAACTTATTTTCTTCAAAGACGCAGTAGTTATAGGTGTCCCATCAGCAAACGTATAAGTGTTAGAGAGCTGTACTTCATTAATTACCCAAAATTCACCACTCAACCCACTCAAAATAAACTGCTTATTTTGATCTGTAACATAATGACAATCTTCGTGGGCATTATAACATTCTGTTCCAAATAATGGTCGCGTCATATACACGGAATACAATTTTTTATGTACACATTTCCAATTTTGAAGATTATAAATTATATCTGGCAATGACGAAAGTTTAATCTGTTTCATAAAGCCTCCTTCTCTCTAAATTATGATTGCAGAAGGCGACTGTTCAGAAACAATATCTTTCAAAAACTTTGTGGTTCCTTCTTTGTCCATTACCCCATCCAATAAATCAGAACGTTTATTTACCCAATCAGTGTTATCTTGTAAAACTGAAAAGCTATCAACAACAAAAATAACAGGTATCCGAGTATGCAAAAAGACTTCCGGAATTTGATCACAAAGATTAATTTTTGTATTATTAGACAACTCTGTAGAAAGAGAATATTCACCTGAGAATGCAACATTATCACCCTTTAACTTGGCAGAGTACTTCTTGTAATCTGCATCAGAAGACAAATTAAGGAAATAATACAGTGGCTCTGTAAAAATTGAACCATGTGTAAAATCCTCAGGTTCACATGCAAACGAAGCAAAATCAATACTTGTTGATTGCTCACTTGCTGGTAATGAACCAATATTTTTACTACTTGGTAACTCTTGCTGCTGTGTATTAATGGAACTGTCATCATCCTCAAGTGTGTACAAATAATCAAAAAGCTGTTTCCGCAATGCCAGGTCACCAAGTAAAATAGGGGCAAACGTTTTCATGAGTTGTACAAGAAAATCATGAATACACTTAGTGTTATTATTATTTCCTGAAAAGATGTCAATAATATCGCTGGCCTGGCATTTTTTATCTTGGTTAATCGTGCGTGAATTGTCAGTTAAGTGGCAGGAAACACCAATCAGTGCATAGAGTTTCATTTGAAAATTCGGACTAGCTATAGTGTAAGATTGATCTATACGATCTGATTCATTATAATATTTTAAAGATCCACCATTAGCTTTCGGCAAATTATCTATTCTGATAATGGAAGAAAGATCGTGTAATACTGTCAATAATAAAGAATGCAATTCATTAAAAGCTTCTGGATCTATTGTAAACTTCTGCAGTTCACGATAATCCAGTTCACTACCAAAAGATGAGTTATTGAGCCGCTTCATATAAACACTATCAGGTGAAGCAGCTACAATATAGCAATATTCATGTTCTTCACTTATATAAATTTTAGACAAATCCGGTTTGATCTGAATTTGCGTATCAGATCCTGCAAGAGCATCCATCTCTTCTGCAAACAATTCCTTAAATGCTGGTGTGAATTTTGGAAATACAGTAAGCATCTCCTTATATTTAGCAAATGCATCAGAATGACTGCTAAATATAACATTTTCAAACGTCTTGAGAATGGATGGTTTCCAGTGAACATCTAGATGGTCAGCGGCATCCAGGAACTTAATAATACTAGAGTAAGTAGTGAAGTCATCTCTTAATTCATTCCCAATAACAAAGAATACGCTAGTTGCAATCATTCCCTCTGATTTAATGCAACAGACAAAATCTCCGCGATGCCAGTAGTCCACCTGGCATTTATCAAATACTCCATAGATAACTGCTGAAAAACCAGAGCAAAAATCATGCTTCTCCAGCTCAGCGAACAATAAGTTACAATCAACACATAAATTCATAATGTTGCCTCATTAAATTTATTTGTACTAAAGCATAAATGGGTGTAGAGCTTTTACACTCTACACCCATGAATAATTAAAATCTTCATATTAAATAACCCTAACGCCTCAAGTCTGAAGTAATAATAGTTTTAGTCCTCATGGCTGCTCAAAAGAACATCAGGCATAATGGAAGCATGAAAATTGCATACAAAACTAAAGCAATAACAAGAATTGCTTTACACTTGATTTGGAAACTTCTTAAGTCACGTCGATAATCTGCATCTGTTGGATATAACTCTTTCACACGATCAGTAAACACAGAAGTAGACCTCTTTGGATGCGTCATATAATAAAATACATCTGGACAAATAAGATACTTAAATGAAGCATCTCCTATGAGACAGTGAGGTAAGGATGGAAGACCTTGTAAAATGTTAGAAAAATGTTTATCTTCTTTCAAAAACCTTCTCTTATCTTCAAGAGTATCACCAGGAACGCAATCATACCAATTTAGTGCAGTAAATTCTTTACAATATTTAGTAAGCAATGTACATAATTTTTCATATGCTTCGATACGTGACTCTTTATTACTAGTCACAAAAGAACTACATAAACGATAACGTTCACCATTAGCTTGATAACTATCTAAGACTATCTCAGAAAACTTCTTTAAAGTCTTTGAAGCAAGACCACCTTTATGAATTCCGTAGTAAAATACTAAACTGGGACTGCAACAACAAACTCATATCCTACTGCCTGAAAATACAATGCAGCGCCGGCATTAGATCTGTCAACATTTGTCATTACCTCTGTCGCATGTTGCAATAACTTAATATAACTGTTTAACATTTCTGTCTCCCTTCGAAATTCCAATCTAAAAAACTGCTGATATGAAATGATGTAATTCCTTTTCGCTCCGCTTCACGAAGAAATGGAATTGTGTCATCAACAAATACCACTTCTTGCAAGCGAATATCATGATCCTTACAGTAATAGCATTCTCGCTAACTAACGCAAAAATCACCAGTCACTGTTTCCAATAACTGGTGATAACCAAAACTTACACACTAAAATACTTAAGTTTTATACAAGCATACTTGCTTCAGACATTAACTTTTCAGAATTTAAGTTCAGTGTGTTCATTAATGAAGTGAGCTCTTCAATAGATGTAGTAACCTCTTCACTGGCTGGAGCTGAATTCTTAGCTCCATGCTGAATATCAATAATTTGATGACTAATTGAAGAAATCTTATCAACATACTACCAGATTAATGCATTAATCTGATCAACATCATCTGAAGTTTCTGCAATGCTCTTATTCAATACTACAAATCGTTCCATTGCAGTTGTATCATTAATGTTCGAAGAATTGCTTTCAACAACACTTCCAATATTTGCAATACACAAGCCAAATTTATCTATTAAATTCTTGATATGTATTTTTAGACTGATGCACGTCTTGTTGAGCTTTAAAGCCAAATACAAGACATGCAATGCCTACGAGTATACATAGAAGTCCAATGATATTTTCCCATTTGTAACATATGCAATCGTATGCAAAGTAAAACAAAATGCTGGCTAGTATGCCAGCCAAAACAATAAACATTTAAAACCTCCGTAATTCTTATTAAATGCGAAAAAGAAACTGACCCAAATGTATAAAATCATAATTAATGAATCGCTCAGTATTCGTTCCTTCAGTTTAAAGATTTCTCTAAATTACTTTGCAAATGCCATAAAAACATTTGACTAAATCGATGGCGAAAGAAAGCACGATTATCAATAAAAGAATATAAAAATTCGCAGTAAATCTCTTGACATATTTTTTATTAGCATTTTGTTGAATGGTTTATATCGCACATGTAAATACGTTTGACATATTGCAAATACACATGCAAAAATAATGAAAATATTATTTTTTAATAGTGCCTCTACTAACATAGCAATGACTTCCTTCCTATTTTGATATTAAATAAACTTTTCCGTTCTTAAATTTGATATCATAATCTTTTAATTTAATGCCATCAATATCAAACTCATCACTTGTCGGCTCACCATCTATTACAATCTTCGCTTTACCAGATGCGACAAGTTTATGTAATTTCTCTTCCTGCTCTTTTCTTGTTTGCTTTTTATGATTAGATTGTTTTTCTGTCTCTACTGCCTGACTCTGCTGTTCCGTATCTAGTTGCTCTCCAAGTTTGTGTAGTCTAGCAGCTCCAGAACTTGCTGCATGCTGCCCACAAACATAAATAAAAGCAAAAAACAATATCGTCAACCCTGTCACAATAGATTTTGCAGTAGGACTTAGAACATTATCAAATACTATATCAACTACAAAATAATGCGGCAATAGCTATAATTATCAATACAACGTTATTCATGATTAAAACCTCCAAGTGCTGAAATCCCTGTTATAATATCAGCAATGGCCAAAGACACGGGACAAATGCAGATCAGCAGACCGCTTTTTCTCATCCTTAACTTATAGAATGCAATCTTCACAAACAAGATAATACAAAGAGTCAATAAAATTAAACCATCTACAAGTAAAAATCAAAGGTACAATTTTCATGAGTCTTTATTCCTCCCATTTCCTAAACTGTCACATAATTTTCTCACAGGACACTTAGTACAAACTTCTGGGTGCTGTAATGTGTCTTCAGCACAGTTCAAGCAAACCTTATTGATTGCACTTAATAAATCAGATGCTCCTGTAGTAATAACATGTAAATCAGACACTTCCTTTATCTCTGGATAGCTTTCAAGATCAAATAAAAATTCTGCATGATGCTCTAATCTTTTAAACTCCTGAATATCCTGAGAATCATCAACAGAGATCTTCGCTGAAATATAAAAATCTTTCATAATAATCACCTCAAATTAATCTTTCTGTAAATGCTTCTTTGCCTTGAAAGCACTCCGGAACACCAATAATGGTGATGTATCTAAATGCCATTCCTCGAAACGATACTTCTGCCTAATATCCGGATATTTGTTTCGATCGACCTCAGAGAAAAACATCTCAGCCGGGCGTGCAAAAACATCATAATTGACATGCATTTCAGTATCTTCATACAATGCCTGATACAAAACAAGTATCTCACCAGTTTCTGTATGTTTAGCAAAACCTAAAATAGCATACATGTATTTCGTTCCAGGATCTTGCAAAGTTTCCCTCTTGAAATGCCTAACAATATCACCAGTTTTGAAAGTTCTGTCATTGATAGTTAACTGTCTCATAAACAATTCCTCCTATTTTAAAAAGCCTGTTAGATATTACTCTAATAGGCTTTGAATGTATATTATTATATTTTCATACGACAAAATATTGTGGCTCCACATCTGTTAAGAAAATACTATCTTTTCACAGAATCAAAAGTATTATCAATTTTCGAATCATCATGCGCTTGGCTTTGTCAAGATAATCGTATGGGACCTCCCCTTCACGTTCATACTCATTCACAAAATTATGAATCTGACTTGTCAAACACACTTCTAAAGCGAGAAGATCACTTATACTGTTTGTTTTATCCATTGACAACTCTTTAACCAGAGAATTGAGTTTCAAATATTTTTGCAGTCATATCCCTACCTGGAACTGCATATACAATATTAGCAACGCAAGCAGTGCTGAAAATTTCATGCATTAAAGTTACTACCTGCTTTGGGTCCTGCCCAAATACTCCGCAACCGAAAGCACCAAGAATTAATGTGTCAATATCCTGATCATTAACAATATCTCGAATAAAAAGTAAACGATTTTTCAGAACTTCAGTATTTTCTGCATCGCTAACATTATGATATTTCTGTGCAGCATACTTATTTGGAGCAGCACATGTTAAAATGTCTGCTTTAGCAGCATGCTCGTCAGTTTCGAATATAACATCTGGCGTGTATAAAGCCCTGTCTGTGTACAGTGCACGATTAAGCAATTTCTTATTTGGTTCATAGTAGATATCACGAAAACTATCAAGCACTGGATATAAAGTTGAATCCATACAAAGACACTCTTCCTGAGCCTTACTACCTTTTAAAAACATTCCACCAGGATTTTTAAATGATGCAAAATTTAAAGCAGCGATTTTATCTGAGCTTCTAATACTGGAAATATAAAAAATTGCAGTTACTGTATCCATCGCCAAGAAAGACTGTCTAGGAGTACCGGCCGCAATTGACCGATGTAAATCCTTTGCATCGTATAAAACTGTATTTGCAATCTGCACCTTGATGTTGTCTGCATACTTAGAAGAAACATAATCTAAATGTTTCTTAGCTTTGACAGAACGTGCAGCTTTATCATTCCAATATCTAGCATTTCTGTTATCCATATTAGTCCTCCTTTTATTTACTCAATCTGCAATCAATGAGTCCAAGGCCCATCTGAAATGCTTCTACAGACTGATGTGATCATTGAAATCTTACACAGGCACTCTTGTAACTCAATGTCATCCTTTTCCTTCTCTTTTCTTTTGTGTTCTGCCAGTAGCTGTTTATCCTCAGTACTTAGTGACGAATACCATTGGTCATATAAATACTTACTAAAAGCCTGCGGCATAAAAAGTCCACAAATACAATACCAATGTCTTCGTTTCAATTCTGCCATCCATGCCATATTATCTCTCCTTTGGTTAGCGTGAAAAAAGACGATCACGATATTGACATGCTGCAGTCGCGAGTGTAGAAATATTACGTAACCCTTGTTGTAACTCACGATACTCTTTTTCTCTCTTCTTCTACACTTTCTTTGCTAAACGCTGCTTAAATTCTTCACTTAATGATGCGTACCACTCATCGTATAACTGTCTACTGAAAATCTCTGGCATAAAAGTTCCGCAAATACAATACCATTGTCTTCTTAATAACTCTGCTCTTCAAGCCATGCTAAACCTCCAATCCCTGTGGATTGACCACAGTTTCTTTCAATTGGTGCAATATTAACTACATACCCGATTTCTTTTTCGTTGTCACAAATTTCCATTGTACCGCCTGCACAAAATACAAATGAGAACCGCTTGTCATCCAATTCAAGTAATTTAATTACTTGATCCGTGAGTTCATTTAAGTTCCGTGCATCTTCTTTTGATTCTTCAATACGTGACATTCCATTACTCCTTCTAAAGAAACTTAGTTTCAAAGTGTTACTAGCATACTCTCCATACACCATCTGGTCTTAACTGTGCAAACATTAATAATCCGCACAAGGCTCTTTTAGCATTTCCTTCTGTTGCCTTCCAATAATCTTCATCTGCATCATCTTTTAAGGATGCTATGATTTTCTTTAATGGTTCAATTGTTTCAGCACCAGTTCTTCCGTCAAGATAATATGCATAACTATGTGAATCTCCTTCGCCTATTCCAAGTTCTTTCTTCTTTCTATCTATAATGTCAGAATAATTATAAGTAATATTAACTGTCATTTCCGTCGTACCACTGACACAATACGTTCCACCTTTTATGTCATGTTTTTCCTCTGTTTCTAAAACTTCATTTGTGACCTGATCACATAAATCAAAATCTCAACTCATACTAAAATCTCCTTTTCTAAATTTCTAACTTATGTAACAAATCAACTATTGCTGCATACCTGCCCTGATTTCGTATCTTATGCTTCTCGTTACTATTTTGCGTTGCATCATCATAATCTTTGTTTACTTCTCTAGACTCTTCTGTAATAATCGCAAGAATTTCATCCTTTGTCTTACTACATGCATATATTTTATTACATTTCTCTTCATACTCTTTACTTTTAGTAGTATTCATTTCTAATACTTCAATATCATTTTCCCAAAGGATATCTACAAACCTAATGGCCATTTTTAACGGAATTTCCATATCCATCATAATCTGTAGATGCTGCCACTCATCCCATGTTAGTAAACTACCTTCTTTTGCTTTTGCAAACTCAAGTAACTGTCCATCCTTATATTCAAAAAAATCTTCATCAACCAAATGTTGCACTGCCAAAGAAGTCAGCCATTCATTGATAATTTTCAGCTCATCATTGTTATATTTCATGAATTCGCACCTTCCCAAAATCTTAGTTTCATCAGTCATAATCGTAGTCGTTATAGTCACAATCTACACAAAATATGCAGCTGATGTTTGCTCCAAAATTTGTAACCAAAATGCCACTGTACTAAACCTCCAATCTCTATGAATCAACCCCAGTCTCTTTCAATTGCGAAATCTTCCATTTTTCAAATAGCTCATAATCACGCTTTCTAGAGTGATGACACCAATATAACTCCTTTAGTAAAATACCTTGCAAACCGAGAACGGTATAGCCTTGACCAATAATATCAGCAAGATACTGCCCAAGTGTTAATAAATCTACATCTTTTGATTGAATGTAGGCATAATAGTATCTCCCTCCAAGTTATCAGTACATGGTTTGCAGTAGTATTATGATTTCAATGATTTCTCATATTTTATTGTTGTCTCGACTAGCTTATCAACAAGATATTGCTCTCTAGTGAGTACTGCATTTTCAACATAATGTGATCTCATATTATTTAATAGCTCTTCAGAATAATCAAGCATAGGGCTCTCAGTATAATACATTTCACGCAAATCTATACCAAACAGACCAAGCCATGTTCTAAACTGATTGAAGAATCTATGATATAATAGACTAAAGTCCTTTTTAGTTATGCTATCATTAACCAGCTCCTCTGCAAGTTGCGTTTGTGCTGTGCAATGCTGAAACCATAACTTCTTCAAATACTTCTTCCGCAGATGGGTATATGCCTTGAATTTCCAAAAACTACCATCTGGTGATATCTCCAAACAATAAGTACATGGGAATTTATAAGATGCAAGAAAATCTTGTGCACTTGGCCAGCTTACTGCTGGATGCGTATGTATAATGACAATATCTGTATGATTAGCTATAAACAATTTCATATCTTCTGAAGTTGTTACAATATTGTCCCTCGTGGTCTCATGCTCCATGCAATACTCACCTGTTTCTGTATCGATTGTACACAAACTTTCGCGTTTGTCGTCTTTGTGTGCGTCTAACATTATTGTGATCACCTTTAATAAGGTCTCTGTGCATTCTGATGACTCACCAAGACTGTACAATGCTTGCATAAAATCAGTATTCGTACTTAATTCGTTCATCGCTCTTTCTCCTATACCTTCAAGCGTCTCCATTAGTGAGATCTCCTACCCACTATAGCATTTCAACGATTCCCCTTAAATCTGGTAATAGCATGAAGCATATATTATTGCTCTTGTGCTCATGTACAGCATCCCACATTTTTGTATTAACTGCATATAAGCCAATGCTTGCAAGAAAGAGCATAAGCAACAGCAAGAATATTGTAGCAAACAACATAAAACCAATGTTAATGTCAAACCAAATCTCTGCAACAAATGATACTGCACTAATAATTAAAACAGATAGAGCAAAAGCAGTTATTAAACAACCGAATATACGCTGAAACCATACATTTGTTAATAATTTTCTAACCATAATAGTATCCCCTATTTCCCGTTATATCTATTACAATTTACCTCTCATCAAGCCAATGCCACAAAAGATAAACTATAAGTGCCAAAAGAAAACCAATAATAAGTTGCACAGCTGGCCATGCCAATGGCAGAGCAGCGCTATCAATGCAGTTAATTATATCGTAAAAAACCTTGTCATCCATATTACTTTCCTTTCTCGATTCCAATAATTACATATCCAGGCATCAATCCATACTCCTCAGCATCACGTAATGTATATGTAACATCCAGAGTGATCTCGCGTCCTATGCACTTACAGCATGTAAGTGCACGCAATCTTGAACAATCGTCAACTTTCGCACAATCACCATCTTTGCGCAATTCAAACTTTTTACGCTATTTAGCAACTGCATCAAGATACCTGGTACTATTTTCTTTTTAAACTCTTTTCATGTGTGTACCTCCAAATCATTACTGTGTTATACAAATGTAAATCATTTAAAGATGTTTTAAATAACTTGCATTTGTATACAAAGCAATATCAAAAGATGATGAAGCTCTTACACTTTATCATCTCACTATTTATTCAAATCATATTGCATGTCGCTCCATCCAATGAAGACAACATTAATTTCTCTTACATTTAAAAACCTCATCGCTGATTTTATATCTGATTAAGATCCCATTCTGTAAATCCAATGATACACTGACATCGCGTTCAGTTTCATTCAACGAATAATAAGACTCTTCCAAAGATGAGTAAAACTCTGGATCTTCGCTCGAATTCTTTTGAACAAAGATTACTGATCTGTCATCTATCCTATGCTTTAAGTCTCTTAATATCATAATTCTCACTTCTCAGTAATATGCTATCACACTCATATAGTAAACTCATTTTACATACTGTTTTAGCCATTCAGAAACAATGTGCTCATCTTGTTCGTCTGCTTTTAATGCTTTGCTACGCGAAATCAGGAAATAGTCCCATGCCTGAAACTCTCCCATATCAAGAGCATTACGCGTACAATCGACATATTTCCATGACTTATTATAATAAACACGATTCCAAGCATGACAATCACTCATAAGAATGTTGTTCTTTATATTATTATAGTTACACAGCATTGAAAATGTTGCTGCGTATCAATAACAAATTGCACTCTTATCCAGAAACACACTGCAAATACTCTGCGACATATCAACATCATCATTATTTAGATCTGTTATTGAATAATCATAGCTTGTTTTCTTTATAATAATGTCATGCATCTTACACATTTTGCTTTTGACTTACTTAGCTTTTACTATCTGCTTCTGCCAAGATCGTAGTGTCTTAAACATTTTGTTTTTGGTTGCTATTCGTAGCTTGCCATCAGCAAATTTTGGGTATGTACATATCCCAGCTTCTTCTGATCCGTCAGGATATGTTATATGTAATAGATAATTGGGCAAGAAGAAGTATTGTGGATTATCCAAGCGTAGCAGCAAATAAGTCTCTTCTGCTTTTGCATATGATACGGATGTTAATTTCTGTGAATCTATGCAATATACATCAATATTCTGAAACTCTGCAATATCGTTGTCTGTTACAAGTGCGTCATTACATGCATCGACCCATGCTTGATATAGTTCCTGCTGTTCATTGTCTAAATGATCGTAATACCATCTAGATGAATAGTCATTGTATTGACTAGTATATTTTAAATCACCAGTCGCTGCCAATGCAGTACTTGTGTCTATTAAAATAATTGTGGAAAATAATATCTGTCTCTTATACACATCTGACGCTGCCGACGATCGCATAAGTGT
>ENA-OZAG01000784-OZAG01000784.1-human-gut-metagenome-genome-assembly--contig:-NODE-784-length-14740-cov-8.987402_pt1 | contig 14740 bp, 10 predicted proteins | sample MGYA00243300_ERZ653497 | MGnify/ENA primary metagenome ERZ653497 (study PRJEB26926, sample SAMN06164955) | human gut metagenome | biome: ENVO:00009003; feature: ENVO:2100002; material: ENVO:00002003...
GGATGATGCCGTACACCATGCTGTAGCCCAGTGCGATCAGTGCATAGATGCTGCCAAGGGACAAGCCGTTGATCAGCTGGCTAAAGAACACTGTCATGGTTGGATACTTCCTTTCTTTGCGGCGTTTATACGCCGTTGGATACACTTTTTTAGATGCGATGACGCATCTGAAGCCTTTCCCCGGCCGGGGGAAGGTGGCGCGCAGCGCCGGATGAGGGCGCTGGCGGCCAATGGCTTGCCAGTAAATTGTTATAAAAAAGGAGAACGCCTGACCAGAAAAAAGCTGTTCCGGCGTTCTCCAAAAAATCATGGGGGTTGATCTGTGCGGGCGGCTCCATCACCGGTGGATGGAACAGCGCGGATCAGAACATTTCCTTCAGCTCGGGCTTGCCGTCCACGTAGGTCAGGATGGCAGTGCTCTTGACGGGGTTGTGGTGCTCGTCGAAGGTAAAGGTGCCGGTGATGCCCTCGATGGTGCCGCCGGCAATGGCATCGATGACGGCCTGCTTGTACTCGTCGGAGCCGGCCTCGAGACCCTGCTCCTCAGCTGCCTTGATGCCGTACACGACGGTCATGGCAGCATCGTAGCCCAAGGGTGCAAAGCCGTTGGGGTAGGCCTCACCGTACTCGGCCTTGTAGGCATCCTCAAACGCGGTGCTGGAGCCCTTGGCGTAGCAGGCGCAGAAGTAGGAGTCCTTCAGCTGGTCGGCGGTGGCGTAGCCCTCCAGACCATCCCAGCCGTCGCCGCCGAGGAAGGGAACGTTCAGGCCGACGCTCTCAGCCTGAGCCAGGATCTGACCCACTTCCTGATAGTAGTTGGGGCAGAACACCATCTCGGGGTTCTTGCCCAGAATGCTGGTCAGCTGGGTCTTGAAGTCCACGTCGCCCTCAGAGTAGCTCTCCTGATCCACGACGGTGCCGCCCTTTGCCTCAAACTCCTTGGCAAAGTTCTCGGCCAGACCCTCGTTGTAGTCCTTGCCCTTCAGGAAGATGACGGCTGCCTTGGTGTAGCCCAGCTTCTCGTAAGCGTAATCTGCCATCTTCACGCCCTGGAAGGGGTCGGTGAAGCAGGCACGGAACACATTCCCGTTCACGGTGTCGGTCTCGGCATCGTAGGTAACAGCCTCGGCAGTAGCGGAAGCGGTGACCATAGGCATATTGTAATCGGCGCTCTCGGCGGCAACAGCCAGCGTGGGAGCGGTGGTTACATCGCCCACCAGAGCGGTGATGCCCTGATCCACCATCTTGGTAAAGCAGGTCACAGCCTGCGTTTCATCGCCCTGCTCGTCCATGGCGATGATCTCCAGCTGCTTGCCGTTGACACCGCCATCGGCATTGACCTGCTTCATGTACAGGCTGGCACCGTTTACAACAGCCTGACCGTAAACGGAAGCGTCACCGGTCAGGGGGCCCATCACACCCACCTTGATAGTGCTGCCGGAAGCAGCAGCGGAACCGGCTGCAGAAGAAGCGGCCGTGCTTGCGGAAGAACCGCCGCAGGCAGTCAGAGCGCTTGCTGCGGCAACAACACCGGCAGCAGCCATGAACTGACGACGAGTGATCATCTTTTTCATAAAAATCTCCTCCTTCGGAGTGTTCTATAAAGTAAATTGATAAAAACGGAAGCAAGGCCCTTCCCCTCTAAAGCGGCCTTGCTTCTGTTCTTGTCTGTTATTATAGCTATCTGGGTTCAAATCCGCAATTCACAAACCGTCCATACTTTTGGGCGCATTTTCTCGGCTTTGTTGATACTTTATACAAAAATTAAAGCGTGATTTTGTGCACTATTTCAAATTGTTCATTTTGTTTATCTGTGACATGAAACAAATTCACAAGTTGCAAAATGGTTACAGGGTCTCCATCTCGGCGTCGGCGGCAAATTCGGCCTCGGCGCGGACTTCGGCGGCCTGTCCCTCGGCCTCGGCAACAGCCAACGGCTCTGCCAGTGCCTTGCGGATGGCGGTGACGTAGAACACCATGGAAAGCGCCGTACCGATGCACCAGCCCACAGGCCATGCCATCCAGATGCCGGTGGAGCCCAGCGCGGTGGCGCTGAGCACGGCGGCAATGCCCACGCGCAAAATCAGGTCGGTGAAGGTGGCGATCATGAACCGCACCATCAGGCCGCAGCCGCGCAGGATGCCGTCTGCCACCAGCTTGACCGACACCACAAAGTAGAAGGGAGAGAAGATGCGCAAAAACAGCATACCGGTGTCAATGGCAGGGCCCTGCGGGTCGTTCATGAACAGCAGCAGCAAAAAGCGGCCAAAGAAGAAGTACAGCACCACCAGCGGCACGCACAACAGCCACACCAGATTGCGGCCTGCGCCAAAGCCCTCCTTCACGCGGTCCATCTTGCCTGCACCCATGTTCTGGGAGGTGTAGTTGGAGATGCCGTTGCCCAAGGTGGTAAAGGAGGTGATGACCATGTTGTTCAGCTTGACGGCGGCAGAGTAGCCTGCAATGACGCTGGCGCCAAAGGTGTTGATGATGCTCTGCAGGATGATGTTGCCCACCGAGACAAAGCTCTGCTGCAGGATGCTGGGCACAGCCACCACGGCCACCTTGCCCAGCATATTCCACGAGAACAGCTGCACATGACCCTCGGTGTGGAAAGCGCGGATGCGGCGGAACACCACCACCATGGCCAGCACGCAGCTGACACCCTGACACAGGAAGGTAGCCCATGCTACACCGGCAATGCCCATCTTGAAACCTGCCACAAACAGGATGTCCACGCCGATGTTGGACAAAGAAGAGACTGCAAGGAAGTAGAAGGGGGTCTTGCTGTCGCCAAGGGCAGAGAAGATGCCGGTGGCAATGTTGTAGAAGAACATGAAGGGCAGGCCCAGAACGTAGATGTCCAGATACAGCGCAGAATCTGCAAGGATCTCCTCCGGGGTGTTGATGAGCTCCAGCAGGGCGTCGCAGCCAAACAGACCGATGCCCATCAGCACGGCGCACAGCACGGCAGAGCCGATGAGGGAGGTGTAGACCGAGGTCTTCATCTCGCGGTATTCCTTTGCGCCAAAGTAGCGGGACACGATGACCGAGCAGCCGATGTTGCAGCCAAAGGCAAAGGCGATGAAGATCAGGGTGATCTCGTAGCTGTTGCCCACCGCAGCCAGTGCGTTCTCACCGATGAACTTGCCCGCTACCAGACTATCCGCGATGTTGTACAATTGCTGGAAAATGATGCTGCCGAACATTGGCAGACAGAATTGCCACAATACCTGTGACGGCTTGCCCACCGTCAGATCCTTATTCATTGCAAAAATCCTCCTCTATAACGACTATAAATGGGAAAACAGCGAAAACGCCGCAACCAGTATAGAACCGAATCACCAAAAAGTAAAGAAAATTTTTGGCATATCTGCCATATAAAAAACACATGGTAAGCATAACGTATCCCCGCTGCCGCAAGAGGGCAGACTGTAAACGGGTTTTCCACGGCGGTTTGCGTTCCCGTTAAAAATTTAGGTCTGCAAACATACGCACCGGCTCTTGCGCCGGGGTGCAAAGCGTGGTAGGATATTGGCGGTTAGTTATATATAACTATCTAAATAGAGCAGTTCCCCGTCTGCCCGCCCGGGCGGTATGGGAGAGAAAATGATATTCAGGAGGGTTTCAAGATGAATTATCTGGAAATTGAAGCTGTTGTTGGCCGCGAGATTCTGGACTCCCGCGGCAACCCCACTGTGGAAGCCGAGATCACGCTGGCGGACGGCACCGTGGCGCGCGGCTGTGCCCCTTCCGGCGCATCCACCGGCGAGTTTGAGGCACTGGAGCTGCGGGACGGCGACAAGAGCCGCTATCTGGGCAAGGGCGTGACCAAGGCAGTGGAGAACATCAACACGGTCATCGCGGACGCAGTGGTGGGCATGGATGCCTCCGACATTTACGCCATCGACGCCGCCATGATCAAAGCAGACGGTACCAAGGACAAGTCCAATCTGGGCGCAAACGCCATTCTGGCGGTGTCCATTGCAGCCTGCCGCGCAGCAGCCGCTTCGCTGGAAATGCCGCTGTACCGTTTTCTGGGCGGCGTAAACGGCAACCGCCTGCCTGTGCCCATGATGAACATCCTGAACGGCGGCGCACACGCCACCAACACCGTGGACACGCAGGAGTTCATGATCATGCCGGTGGGCGCACCCTCTTTTAAGGAAGCGCTGCGCTGGTGCGCCGAGGTATTCCATGCGCTGGCTGCCATCCTGAAGTCCAAGGGGCTGGCTACCTCCGTGGGCGATGAGGGCGGCTTTGCGCCCAACCTTTCCAGCGACGAGGAGACCATCGAGACCATTCTGGCTGCCATCGAGAAGGCGGGCTATCTGCCGGGCAAGGACTTTATGCTGGCAATGGACGCCGCTGCCTCCGAGTGGAAGAGCCCCAAGGGCAAGGGCTTTTACAAGCTGCCCAAGGCGGGCACCGAGTTCACCTCTGCCGAGCTGATCGCACACTGGAAGAGCCTTGTGGAGAAGTACCCCATCATCTCCATCGAGGACGGTCTGGACGAAGAGGACTGGGAGGGCTGGCAGCAGATGACCCGCGAGCTGGGCGGCAAGGTACAGCTGGTGGGTGACGACCTGTTTGTGACCAACACCGAGCGTCTGGCAAAGGGCATCCAGCTGGGTGCGGGCAACGCTATCCTGATCAAACTGAACCAGATCGGCTCTGTCTCCGAGACCTTGGAAGCCATCAAAATGGCACACAAGGCCGGTTACAACGCCATCAGCTCTCACCGCTCCGGAGAGACCGAGGACACCACCATTGCGGACTTGGCTGTGGCGCTGAACACCTGCCAGATCAAGACCGGCGCGCCCAGCCGCACCGAGCGTGTGGCAAAGTACAACCAGCTGCTGCGCATTGAGGAGCAGCTGGGCGAAAGCGCCGTCTACCCCGGCATGGAAGCGTTTTAAGTAAGACGATTCGGAATGCCCTCCGCGCTGCTATGGGCATTTTCAACGGAAATAGTATTTTTGATTTGTTGCTCAGAAACGCCTGCGGGCGTTTCTGAGCAACTTTTTCACGGGAAGGGGTCGTAAAGGCAGACGGCAGCTGCAATACTCCCAATATTTACCACCACGGCATTTGCAATCCTGCAGCGGACTGGTTCGTATATAAAGCAGACCGGCACCCGGCAGCAGTCGGGACGGAATGAAACGAAAGGAGCAAACCTCCCATGTTTCAAGGCCTTGGGCCGCTGCTCAGCCTTTTGGGCGGCGGCAGCTTTACTAAGCTGCTTCTGTTTTTACTGAAGGGGCTGTTCGGCTGAAACGGACGGTCTGAAAGGAGAATACCATGCTGATCGTATTGGAGCATCTGCTGGGTCGAATCAACCTGCCCGGTATGTGGTGGATCATCGCAGAGCGCTGGCTGTGAGGTGACGCCCCGCAAAGCCGCTGCACTTTTTGTGCGGCGGCTTTTTTGCTGCGCGGAACGATTGGGAATGCCCTCCGCTTTGCTCTGGGCATTTTCAGCGGAAAAATGATTTGTTTTTTCGGTACACCGGAGCGTCTGCGGACGCTCCGGTGTACCCTTTTCACGGGAAGGGGCGTAAAGGGGAACAACTGTTTCCTTTCCACTGGCAAAACTGGCAAAAAATGCTTGCATCTAGGCGGTTTTGATGATAAAATCAAAATGTTATAGTATGCCCAAAATCGGGGCATCATAGGAAGGTAAATTTGTAAATTGCGGCAACAGGGTGTACCGCGTGCTGTCAAGGTGCGGTACACAGAGAAAGAGACAGGGAAAACCAGATGGAAACAGGCGAGACGATAAAAAAGGGACTTCTGCGGCTGGAACGCTATGCACAGAATATACCGGGCGGCTTTCACTGCTGCGCAGAGGATCCTGAAAACGGCTATCCGTTTGCTTATGTCAGTGACCGTTTTCTGGAGATACTGGGCTGGGAGCGGGAAGAATTTGCGGCAAGGTTCGATAACCGCTATACAGCGCTGATACACCCGGATGATCTGGCGGCCGGGCTGCGCTACCGGAATGCGGAAAACAGCGCGACTTACGCCAAGAATGGTGACAGCATCTTCCGGATTCTGGGCAAAAACGGCTACCGCTGGGTCACCAACGCTGCCAATCAGGTGGAATGGTACGGCAAAGGCTATATCGTGGGCACGATCACGGATATCACCCCCTATATGGAACTGCGGGAAAAGCTGGAACAGCAGAACCGTACCCAGCGGGAGGCGCTGGAAACCGCCAACCATAATCTGCTGCGGATGATGCAGCAGATGGAGGAGCAGAAGGCGCAGTTTGCCCAGACTACTGCCCGGAGCATGGAAAAAGAAAAGCGCTACCGGCAGCGGCTGAACCACGACGCCCTGACCGGCACCTACAACCGCCGCTATTACGAGGAAGTGGTGCGCAATAACCTCGGGCCGGCGGGCATCGCTCTGATGGATATCGACGATTTCAAGATCTGCAACGATACCTACGGCCACCACGCCGGAGATCTGGCACTGGAAACCGTTGCAAAGGCCATCCGCAGCTGCATCCGGGAAACAGATCTGCTGATCCGCTACGGCGGCGACGAGTTTTTGCTGGTGCTGCCCGGCATCCCGGCGGATTATTTCAAGGTAAAGCTGGAGCAGATCCGCACCGCCGTGCAGCAAACGGTGGTGCCGGGCTACCCCCACTTCCGGCTGTCGCTGAGCATCGGCGGCGCGATGCAGACCCTTGCCGACCCCATGGAGAATGTGGTGCGCCGGGCAGACCTTTTGATGTATCAGGCCAAGAACCACAAGGACGCGGTAGCGGTGGACACACAGGACAGCCGGTTGGCGGCTCAGGAGCAAGTCTTGGAGGAAAAGCCCGTCATCCTGCTGGTGGACGATGCCATGATGAACCGCATGATGCTTACCGGCATTCTGGGCGAGGACTACCGTATTCTGGAAGCCGGGAACGGCAAACAGTGTCTGGAGCTGCTGCGGGAAAAGGCGGGGCAGATCTCGCTGGTGCTGCTGGATATCAATATGCCGGTCATGGACGGCTTTGAGGTGCTGCGCACCATGAACACCAACCACACCATCGAGGATGTGCCGGTGATCATGATCTCCAGCGACGACTCGGAAGAAGCCATCCGCAAGGCGTATGAGCTGGGCGCAAGCGATTACGTCAGCCGCCCCTTTGACGCCAAGATCGTCTACCGCCGGGTGTCCAACACCATCAAGCTGTACGCCAAGCAGCGGCGGCTGGTGCAGATGGTGTCTGACCAGATCCGCGCGCGGGAAAAGAACACCGATGTGCTGGTGGGTGTGCTGAGCCAGATCGTGGAGTTCCGCAACGGCGAGTCCGGCTCTCATGTGCGGCACATCCGCATCATCACCGAGACGCTGCTGCACCGGCTGATAGAGCTGACCAGCCGCTACGACCTGACTCCCGAGCAGCAGGATAACATCCCGCTGGCGTCGGCGCTGCACGATATCGGCAAGATCGGCATTGACGAAGCTATCCTGAACAAGCCCGGCAAGCTGACCGCAGAGGAATTTGCGGTGATCAAGACCCACAGTATGCTGGGCGCAGAGATGCTGCAAAAGACTGAAAGCTTTGCAGACCAGCCGCTGTTGCAGACCGCCTACGAGATCGCCCGCTGGCACCACGAGCGCTGGGACGGCAGGGGATACCCGGACGGGCTGAAGGGGGACGATATCCCCATCAGCGCACAGCTGGTCTCCATGGCGGATGTGTATGACGCGCTGACCAGCGAGCGATGCTACAAAAAGGCTTTCCCGCACGAAACGGCTGTCCAGATGATCACGAACGGCGAGTGCGGAGCCTTCAACCCGCTGCTGCTGCAGTGTCTGTTGGACGTGCAGGGGGAACTGAAGCAGGAAATTTTACAATGGTAATGTGAGGGCAACTACGCGTGACAGAACAGCGATTCAACCATAAAATACCCCGCCGTACCTTTTTAAAGGTGTGCGCGGCGGCAGCGGCAGCCGGGCTGACCGCCTGCAGCAAAACGCAGGCGGCGGCAGCACTGCCCGAGCTTACGGTGGGCAGCGATAACTACCCGCCGTTTATCTACCTGAACAATGACAGCACGCCCACCGGCATTGATGTGGACATTGCCACCGAGGCCTTTGCCCGCATGGGGTATGCGGTGCGGTTTGAGATCATTGACTGGGAGCAGAAAACCAAGCTGGTGGAAAGCGGCGCCATTGACTGCATCTGGAGCTGCTTTTCCATGGATGGGCGGGAGCAGCTGTACCGCTGGGTAGGGCCGTATATGGTCAGCCGTCAGGTGGTGGCGGTCAATGCCGATAGCGGCATTGAAACGCTTGCCGACCTTGCGGGCAAGACCATGATGGTGCAAAGCACCACCAAGCCGGAGGAAATCTTCCTCGCCGGCACCGACCCCCGCATCCCGCAGTTTGGTGAACTGCTGAGCGCCGAGGACCGCAGCGTGCAGTACGCCATGCTGAACTGCGGCTATGTGGACGCCATTGCCGCCCACGAGGCCGCCATTTTGCGGTATATGCAGGATTGCAATGCCAATTTCCGCATTCTGGAGGAGCCGCTGCTGGTCACCGGCATCGGCGTGGCCTTTGCGCTGAACGACACCCGCGGGCTGGACGAAAAGCTGACCGAGACCTTTGCCGCCATGCGCGCCGACGGCACGATGAAGCAGATCGTAGGCAAATATCTGCCGGACCCGGAAAAATATCTGGAGGTGGACGCCCTTGAACCGTAACAAGAAAACGTTCACGCCCAATATGCGGGTGGCGGCGCTCTACCTGCTGATGGGCGTGCTGCTTTTGCTGGCAGTGACCCTCTTCTCCGGGCGGGAGTCCATGCGCGCTACCGAGGAATACTTTGACCGCACCATCAACTTTGTAAAGGTGCAGTCCACCAGCTACGAAAAATATAACGATACCATCACCGCAAAGTCGCTGCGCCGGATGGCGGTCTCGGTGCGGCAGCTGGCCGAAAATGATACCTTGGATCTCTACGACCCCGAAAGCCTCCGGGCAGAAACGGAGCCCCTCTGGCTTACCGGCATTGCCGTGCTGGACGAAAATGGAGAATCACTGTGCGAATATACGGATGGTAATATCGGCTATGCGCAGTTTGCGGAATCGCTGCGAGAGCAAGCCGCGCTGAACGTGCTGCAAAACCCGCAAAAGACCTACCTCAAGCGCATTCTGTTACAGGATGGCACGGCGGTGGATGTTGCCACCCGCCGCGCCGCAGCAGGGGACGCCGTGCTGCTGGCGTACCGGGTGACCCCGCCGGAGTTTGTGGAGGGGACAGCCCTGTCCATCCAGAGCGTGCTGGACGGCTACCCGAAGAACATCAGCGGCACCATCTTTATCGTGCAGGACAACAAGGTGATCGCCGCAAACGACCCGAGCCTCATCGGACTGTACACCACGAACAGCCCGCTGGTGCAGGGCATCCGCAAGGCCGGTGCGCCCGACATTCTGACCCACACCCGCGACTGGGCAAATTCCGGCTGCTATTTCGGGATGTACAGCAACGGACAGAATTTTGATCTGTATCTCTATATCGACGAAAAATCGGTGTTCCGCAATTTCAGCAGCGCACTGCTGACGGCACTGATCTTCTATCTGATCTGTGTGGCAGTGCTGCAAACGCTGCGCCGCCGCTCCATGAAGCTAGCGGAGCAGCAAAAAAGGGAGCAGGAGCAGAAGTATCACGCCCAGCTGGAAGAGCAGAACCGCAAGCTGGAGCTTGCCGTCCGGCACGAGGCAGCGGCAAACCGCGCCAAGCGGGAGTTTTTGTTCAACATGAGCCACGACATCCGCACCCCGATGAACGCCATTATCGGCTTCACCTCGCTGGCGGCGACCCATGTTGATAATAAGGAACAGGTGCTGGACTACCTGAAAAAGATCTCCACTTCCAGCCAGCACCTGCTCTCCCTCATCAACGATGTGCTGGACATGAGCCGCATCGAGAGCGGCAAGGTAAAGATCGAGGAAAAGGCAGTGCACCTGCCGGATCTCGTGCACGATATACGCTCCATCATCCAGCCCAACATCAGTTCCAAACGGCTGTCGCTGTTCATCGACACCATGGACGTGGTGGACGAGGACATCATCACCGACCCGCTGCGGTTGAATCAGGTGCTGCTGAACATCCTTTCCAATGCTATCAAGTTCACCCCCACCGGCGGCATGGTGAGCATCCGCATTGCTCAGAAGCCCGGCACGCCCAAGGGCTGCGGCAATTATGAGTTCCGCATCAAGGACAACGGCATCGGCATCAATAAGGAGTTCCAGAAGCACATCTTTGAGGAGTTCACCCGGGAGGAAAGCTCCACCGTCAGCGGCATCCAGGGCACGGGTCTGGGCCTTTCCATCACCAAGAATATCGTAGACCTGATGGGCGGCACCATCGCCCTTGAAAGCGAGCCGGGCAAGGGCAGCGAGTTCATCGTGAACCTCTGCTTCCCCCTCAGCGGGCAGAAGGCAGAGATCAAGCAGCTGCCCCAACTGGAAGGGCTGCGGGCACTGGTGGCGGACGACGACACCAACACCTGTCTGAGCGTCAGCACCATGCTTTCCAAGATCGGCATGCGCCCGGAGTGGACCATCTCCGGCAAGGAGGCGGTTATCCGCACGAAGTACGCCGTGGAGCAGGGCGATGCTTTCAGCGTGTATATTATCGACTGGCTCATCCCGGATATGAACGGCATCGAGATCGTGCGGCAGATCCGCAAGGTCATCGGGGACAGCTGCCCCATCATCATCCTGACCGCCTACGACTGGGCGGATATCGAGGAGGAGGCGCGCGCCGCCGGTGTGACCGCTTTCTGCGAAAAGCCGCTCTTCCTCTCGGAGCTGCGCAAGGTACTGGCAGAGCCCTTCCGGGTACAACCGGAGCAGACGACTGCCCCGCAGCCCAAGGCAGACTTCAGCGGTAAGCACCTGCTGCTGGTGGAGGATAACGCCCTGAACCGGGAGATCGCCATAGAGATCTTAAAGGAAGCGGGCTTCCTTGTGGATACCGCCGGAGACGGCGTTGAAGCAGTGGAAAAGATGGAGCAGTCCGTGCCCGGGCAATATGACCTGATTTTGATGGACATCCAGATGCCCCGGATGGACGGCTACGAAGCCACCCGGCGTATCCGCGCCCTGCCCGACCCCCGCAAGGCGGGCATCCCCATTTTTGCCATGACCGCCAACGCCTTTGAGGAGGACAAGCAGAACGCCCTGAATGCGGGCATGAACGGCCACATCGCAAAGCCGCTGGATATCCCGCACCTGCTGAAGGTGCTGGAAGAAGCGCTGAAATAAGAATCCTCTCAGTCACCGCTGCGCGATGACGGCTCCCCCTCGGGGGAGCTTTTTTGTTTCTGCCGGTCAGCATCTTTCTGTTCACGCGGTTTCCTCTTCCTGCATAGGATAGTGCACAGCGGAAAAGGGGAGATGACGACATGAGGCAGACAAAGCGGTTTGCGGTGGTGGGCAGCGATGCCCGGCAGGCGGCGGCAGGGCGTGCACTGGCGCGGGCGGGGTATACGGTGGGTGGCGTGCAGCAGCTGCCGCAGGCAGACTGCATCCTGCTGCCGCTCCCGCTGGAACAGGCGGATTTGCCGCTGGCGCAGCTGCTGGGCATGGCAAAGCCCGGGGCATTGGCGCTGGGCGGTAAGGTGACGGACAGCGCAAGGACTATCGCCCGGGCGGCGGGGGTGGAGCTGGTGGACTACTTTGCCCGCCCGGAGCTGACCGTGTATAACGCCATCCCCACCGCCGAGGGCTGCATCGGCATTCTGCTGGAACGGCGCAGCCGTACCCTGTGGGGCGCGGCGGTGCTGGTGCTGGGCTTTGGCCCGGTGGGGCGGGCGCTTGCGGTGCGTCTGGCGGCACTGGGCGCGCGGGTGACCGTGGCGGCACGCCGCCCGGTGCAGCGGGCCATGGCAGAGGAACTGGGTCTGCGGGCGGTGTCGCTGACAGACCTTGTTGCCGCAGCTGCCGCCTTTGATACGGTGGTGAACACCATCCCCGCACCGGTGCTGACGGCACAGGTGCTGGCAGCGCTGCCAAAGAAAAGTCTGATCGTAGATCTGGCTTCCAAGCCCGGCGGCACAGACTTTGCCGCCGCCCGGCGGCTGGGACACACGGCGCTGCACGCGCTGAGCCTGCCGACGGTCTGGGCACCGGAAACGGCAGGGGAGGCGCTGGCACGCACGGTGCAAGCCATTTTGCAGGAGCGGGAGGGAACGGTATGACCACAGAGAAAAAGGGCTGTCTTGCCTTTGCGGTGTGCGGCAGCTTTTGTACGCTGGAGGACGCCTTGGGTGCGGCGCAGGCACTGACGGCACAGGGCTGGACGCTGCTGCCCATTATGAGCTTTGCCGCGCAGCAGGATACCCGGTTCGGCACCGGGGAAAGCTGGCGGCAGCGGTTGCAGGCCGTTGCCGGGCAACCGGTGCTGGACACCCTGCAGGCGGTGGAGCCGCTGGGTCCCCGGCGGCTGGCGCAGGCGCTGGTAGTCGCCCCCTGCACCGGCGCAACGCTGGCGCGGCTGGCGGCGGGGCTTTCGGATACGCCGGTGACCCTTGCTGCCAAAAGCCTGCTGCGGGTGGGCAGCCCGGTGGTGCTGGCAGTCTCTACCAACGATGGCCTTGGTGCTTCCGGCGAAAACATGGCGCGGCTGTGCCAGCGCAAGCACTATTATTTTGTGCCCTACGGGCAGGATGACCCCTTTGCCAAGCCCCAGAGCCTGAAGGCAGATCTTGCCCTGCTGCCCGCCGCCGTGGACGCCGCTTTGCGGGGAGAGCAGCTGCAGCCGGTGCTGCTGGGGCAAAGGAATGCGTAAATCCCTTTTCAGCGGGGAAAAAATGTGGTATACTCCAAATGATGCCTTACTGGCATAAAACTGACAAGCGGAGTATACCAGATGAAAAAATTTACCGCAGCACTGTGCACTGTGCTGCTTTTGATAGGCACTGTGCTGGTGCCCGGCGCGGCAGCAGCCGGCCCGGCGCTGGCCAATACCCGGGCGTACTGCATCATGGACGCGGACACCGGCCTTGTGCTGGCGCAGCAGAATATGGACGAAGAGCTGCACCCGGCCTCCATTACCAAGGTGATGACCCTTGGTCTTGCCTGCGAAAAGGCACAGGGGGACTGGGATGACGTAAAGCTGACCGTGAGCCACGAGGATGTCTATTCGCTGGCGGGCACGGATTCCAGCCATATCGCCCTGCGGGAAGGGGAGGAAGTCCCCTTGGTGGATGCGCTGTACGCTACCCAGATGGCCAGCGCCAACGATGGTGCCAACCTGCTGGCAGAGTATTTCGGCGGCGGCACCATCGCGGACGGCGTGGCGGCCATGAATGCACAGGTGGAGGAGCTTGGTCTTGCCCACACCCATTTTTCCAACCCCCACGGCATCAGCGATGAGGATCACTACACCAGCTGCTACGATATGGCGCAGATTTTGCGCTGGGCGCTGCAGCAGCCGGGGTTTGAGGATGTGTTCACCCGCAACCAGATGTACACCATGCAGTCCACCAACATCCAGCCGGTGATCCGTTACTTCTCCCAGCAGGACAAGATCCGCATCGGCTCCAGCCGCTACCACATCGGCAGCGTGCTGGGCTCCAAGCTGGGCTACACCAACACCGCCCGGTACAGCTATGTCTGTCTGGCGGAGCAGGACGGGGTGCGGCTGATCTGTGTGACGATGCAAAGCCAGCTGAGCACCGACAAATATAATGATGTGCGCACCCTGCTGGACTACGCCTTTGCCACCTACAAAAACTACACTCAGCTGCCCGGCGGCAGCGTTACCGCACAGCTGGCAGTGGCGGGCGGCGGGCAGAGCCTTGGTACGGTCACGGTGGCCGACCCCGGGGTGAAGCTGCTGCTGGCCGAGGGCTTATCCGCGCAGGATGTGACCGTGGATTTGGAACTGCCGGAGCAGTATCTGCTGGGCGCAGAACCCGCCGTGTATGCGGTGTATACCCTGAACGGCGGCGCAAAGCAGGAGAGTACCAGCGTGCGGGTGAAGGCCGAGATCACCGGTCTTGCCGAGCTGCTGGAACAGAGCGCCGGCAAAAAGCTGGATACTGCCAAGGACGTGGAGCCGGGCAGCAGCGCATGGCTGCTGGCGGGCATCTCGGTGGGGTGTACCATAGGCGCAGCCGTGGTCACGGTGCTGGTGCTGCGGCTGTACGCCCGCCTGAAAAAGCGCCGCAAAACGGCAAAGCACCATAACAAAGCGTAAAAGCCTGTTCAAAACCAGACTTTTCCAGATAAAGAAAAAACTTTCAGAAAAAAAGAGAGGTACAATATCATGGGCAAGTTTATTTTTACGCAGACCGAGATCCCCGGCGTGGTGGTCATTGAGCCGCAGGTGTTCGGCGATGACCGCGGCTATTTTATGGAGACCTACCAGAAGGACCAGTTCGCAGAGGCCGGCATCGACAAGGAATTCGTGCAGGACAACCAGAGCCGCTCCACCCGGGGCGTGCTGCGCGGGCTGCACTTCCAGAAGAACCATACCCAGGGCAAACTGGTGCGCGTGACCAAGGGTGAGGTGTATGATGTGGCTGTGGACTGCCGTCCCCACAGCGCTACCTTTGGCAAGTGGGTGGGCGTCACCCTCTCCGAGGACAACAAGAAGATGTTCTATATCCCGGAGGGCTTTGCCCATGGTTTTCTGGTGCTGAGCGATGTGGCAGAGTTCTGCTACAAGTGCACCGATGTCTACGACCCCACCAGCGAGGGCGGCATCCCCTACGACGACC
>ENA-OZAG01000793-OZAG01000793.1-human-gut-metagenome-genome-assembly--contig:-NODE-793-length-14604-cov-6.695374_pt1 | contig 14604 bp, 16 predicted proteins | sample MGYA00243300_ERZ653497 | MGnify/ENA primary metagenome ERZ653497 (study PRJEB26926, sample SAMN06164955) | human gut metagenome | biome: ENVO:00009003; feature: ENVO:2100002; material: ENVO:00002003...
GCGAAAGGAAGAGATAGGGATCATGAAGCTGATCGGTGCGACAAATGTATTTGTACGGGCGCCGTTCATCATAGAGGGTGTGATCATAGGTGCGGTCGGTTCGGCTATACCTCTGGTCCTTCTGTACTACATGTATGATAAGATACTGACATATGTTGCCGGAAGGTTTAAGGTTGTCACAACGCTGTTTGCATTTGTGAGCCAGAATGACCTGTTCAAGACCATGATACCGGTTGGACTTGTGCTTGGTATCGGTGTTGGACTGGTAGGAAGTATCCTTACCACGAGGAAGCATTTGAGAGTATGATATAATGAGCATTGCGACGGATGCGCTTGCGCAAGACGTCATAATGCGAATGCCCTCATTGAGCCGGCAGGCGATATAATATAATGAAGCACGCTGATGCGTGCGCAGGTCATCGCGCTCACGCACGACGACATAAGATATACTAGTTAATTGTTAGATGGGGATAACAAGGAGTAGTAGATTATGAAAAAGAAAGTCAATGTAAAAGGGAATATCAGAAGGATGGCATTGCTTGTTGCGGGATGTGTAGTCATGGGGGGCATGGCTGCGTCTCAGACCGGGGGAAATATGGCATATGCCATGACGAAGGAAGAGGCTGAGCGTCAGAAGGATGATGCCAGTGAAAACGAGAAGAATGCCAAGGACGTTCTGGATTCTCTGGAGGAACAGCAGAACAAGATCGTTCAGGACGTTGCGGATCTGGATGCCAAGATGACATCCGTCCAGACTCAGATAACGAGCCTGCAGGAGCAGACAGACGAGCTCCAGACGGAGATAGACACAACTCAGAAAAGTCTGGATGAAGCTCAAAAGGCAGAGGATGAGCAGTATGAGGCGATGAAGCAGAGAATACAGTATTTGTATGAGGAGGGGGAGACGGAATATGTCGATGCCCTGCTCACATCCATATCATTCAGCGATCTCCTGAACAAATCAGAGTATATAGACCAGATATCGGAATACGATCAGAGGCAGCTTGCAAAGCTGATCAAGACCAAGACAGATATTGCCAATTATGAGGCGCAGCTTGAATCTGACCTCAGACAGGTGGAGTCGGTCAAGACGGATCTGGAGAGTAACGAGGCTGAACTGCAGACCATTATAGATCAGAAGCAGGAAGAGATCACCAGATATGATGGTGATATAGAAGCCCAGAAGTCGTTGATGAACAAGTTCACTGTGGCCCGTGAGGAAGCCGAGAGACGTATCGCGGAGATATCCAGACAGGAGATGGGCAAGGCAAATGCAAATGGTACGGGTGCGTATACGAAAGATGGAAAGGTATACGACACCTCCAAATATAAGGGCAAATTCATGTGGCCGGTATCGACCGGAGGTGTTATCACGGATGAATTTGGTTACCGAGATGCTCCTACAGCGGGAGCAAGTACATATCATCAGGGACTTGATATAGGCTGTGATTATGGAACAGATATTGTTGCGGCGGAGGCCGGCACAGTCGTGATGTCCTGCTACAATGGCGGCGGTGGCAACATGGTCATGATCAGCCACGGCGGCGGAATATGTACGGTATATATGCACAACTCACAGCTATGTGTAAATGTTGGCGACAAGGTTGTGAAAGGTCAGGTCATAGCAAAGGCAGGAAGTACGGGTGTGTCGACAGGTCCGCATTGCCATTTTGGCGTGTCGATAGACGGAACGTATGTCAATCCGCATGACTTCCTTGGACAGTAGACCGGGCAGGGGATATGGAGAGATTCAGGTATTTGATGGCAATACAAGGTTAGGAGATAATGATATGAGGAAAATGTTGAAGAAGACAGTAGTGACAGCGGTGCTGGCAAGTACGGTGATCGGTCTGACGGGCTGCGGTACATCAGGTGTGTTCAGTGGCACACTCAGCGGCAAAACCGGCAGTTCCACCAAGATAACCTATGATGGCAATCTGTTGGATGCGGACGTACTTGACAAGACAGAGAAGATCGAGAGTATCATAGACAATTATTATTACAATGATATTGACGATGATACGATCAGGGAGGGCATATACAAGGGTATAATGGAATCCCTTGACGATCCGTATGCACAGTATTACACCAAGGAAGAGTATGCCAAGCTGCAGGAGGATGATTCAGGTGAGTATGCCGGAATCGGAGTTACGGTCAGCAAGGATGAGGATACGGGATATGTCCGTGCGGTAAATATCCTTGAGGGTGCACCGGCTGAGAAGGTGGATATACAGCCTGATGACATTATTGTACAGATAGATGATCACGAGATCACTACAGACGATGATCTTGACTACCTCGTATCACTCATAAGAGGCGATGCTGGAACTGATGTTACGCTGAAGATATACAGGGAGCGTGATAAGGCTTACCACGATGTCACCATCACTAGGGAGATCGTTGAGTACAGCACGGTATCATCATTTATGATAGACGACAAGATCGGATATGTGAGGATCACGCAGTTCATAGACAACACAGACGAGCTTTTCCAGAAGGCAGTTGAGGAGCTCAAGAATGAGGGCATGCAGGCACTGATGATCGATGTCAGAAGTGATCCGGGTGGAATGCTCACCACGGTCGTAAACATTTGCGACTATCTGCTCCCAGAAGGAACCATAGTGTCCATCAAGGACAAGACCGGCAAGGTTGTGGACGAGTATAAATCGACAGATGATGAATACCTCGATATGCCTATGGTAGTCCTGACAAATGAGTATAGTGCCAGTGCGTCAGAGATACTTACATCGGCACTCAAGGAATTCGGGGCTGCAACTGTTGTAGGAAAGAATACCTACGGTAAGGGAATCGTGCAGAGTGTTATACCACTTGGTGATGGCACAGCGATCAAGCTCACGACACAGAAGTATTTCACACACGATGACAACGATATCCACAAGAAGGGTGTTGCGCCTGATATTGAAGTGGATCTTCCAGATGATTATACCTATGAGGATTTCCAGGGCAAGAATGACAGCCAGTACCAGAAGGGTATTGAGGTTCTGAAGGAGAAGCTGAAGTAGGGATTAAGATAGAGATTGGTATAAATATAGTTATATAATAGATTTCAATATTGAGTGGGCAGGGCAGATGACGTTACTGCGTTATATAAATTTGTCAGTGAAGTATCTGTTCGAATGCTATCGTATATGTAAAATGCATAAATAATTAAAACAACATAATTTTTAGATAATATGCAGCACAAAAGTGCTGCATATTGTGTTATACTAGGAAATGTTCAGAAATCTGTTATAGGTAAATAAAAGGCAACAAAGGAGATATACATGGATAAGGAACTGATTATCGTATTGGACTTTGGCGGACAGTACAACCAACTGATCGCCAGACGTGTAAGAGAGTGTAATGTATATGCCGAAGTACATCCGTACACATTGCCGCTGGAGAAGATCAAGGAGATGAATCCAAAGGGAATCATCTTCACAGGCGGACCAAACAGCGTATACAAAGACGATTCACCTAGCTGCAGCAAGGAGATATTCGAACTGGGTATTCCTATTCTCGGAATATGTTACGGTTCACAGCTCATGGCTCATCTGCTGGGCGGCAAGGTCAGCACGGCCCCTGTCAGCGAGTATGGAAGAACAGAGGTTGAGGTTGACAAGACATCCAAGCTGTTTGCAGATGTGAATGACAAGACCATCTGCTGGATGAGTCACACAGACTATATTGCAGAGGTACCAGAGGGCTTCAAGAAGACAGCTTACACTCCTGTATGCCCAGTGGCAGCCATGGAGAATGCTGAGAAGAAGCTGTATGCGACTCAGTTCCACCCAGAGGTTATGCACACCGAGGAAGGTATGAAGATGCTCAGAGCATTTGTCATGGATGTATGCCAGTGTGCAGGCGACTGGAAGATGGATTCATTTGTAAAAGATACAATAGAGAGTCTCCGGGCCAAGATAGGCGATGGCAAGGTGCTGTGCGCCCTGTCAGGTGGTGTGGACTCATCAGTAGCTGCGGTTCTCCTGTCCAAGGCGATAGGCAAGCAGCTCACATGTGTGTTCGTAGACCACGGTCTTCTCCGTAAGAACGAGGGCGACGAAGTTGAGGCGGTATTCGGACCAGATGGACCTTACGACCTGAACTTCATCAGAGTAAATGCGCAGGACAGATTCTACAGCAAGCTTGCCGGAGTAACCGAGCCTGAGGCAAAGAGAAAGATAATAGGCGAGGAATTCATCCGTGTATTCGAGGAGGAGGCCAAGAAGATCGGTGCCGTTGACTTCCTCGTACAGGGAACCATATATCCTGATGTCATCGAGTCAGGCCTTGACAAGTCAGCGGTCATCAAGTCTCACCACAACGTAGGCGGACTTCCTGATTATGTAGATTTCAAGGAGATCGTGGAGCCACTCCGTCTTCTCTTCAAGGACGAGGTCCGCAAGGCCGGCCTTGAGCTTGGAATCCCAGAGTACCTGGTATTCCGTCAGCCATTCCCAGGCCCAGGCCTTGGAATAAGAATCATCGGAGAGGTCACAGCCGAGAAGGTCAAGATAGTTCAGGATGCCGATGCCATCTACCGCGAGGAGATCGCAAAGGCAGGCCTCGACAGAAGCCTCGGTCAGTACTTCGCAGCCCTGACCAACATGCGTTCAGTTGGCTGTATGGGAGATTTCAGAACCTACGATTACGCCGTAGCACTCCGTGCTGTAAACACAACAGACTTCATGACAGCAGATTGTTCAGAGATACCATTTGAGGTCCTTCAGAAGGTTATGAACAGGATTATTAATGAGGTCAAGGGTGTTAATAGAGTAATGTATGATCTGACTAGTAAGCCGCCTGGAACGATTGAGTTTGAATAGTTGAAGCTGAGCTGTAAAGCCTTTGTTTACAAGGGTTTTACAGCTTTTCCTTTATAGGATTGCATTTTCATTGCATTATTTTTCTTCAACTGTTCTGTGATAGATTGCTGTATGTTGATTGCTGGTATAATTAGCAATGCTTTCAGTAGCAGATTGTACTTGTAATATTCCAGTCAGCTTTTTAGCAACTTCAAGATTCGTATTTGGATACAGATGACCATAAGTGCCGAGTGTTGTCTGTATTTTTTCATGTCCTAAACGTTCCTTGATAAGTAAAGGATTTTCGCCCATGCTGATAAGCAATGAAGCGTGTGAATGTCGCAAGGCATGAATTTTAATACGATGAACACCTGCTAAATTTGACAACTTTTCCAAAGCTCTGGGAAGCGTTGTTTTACTGGTTGGAGTTCCGTTATAACTTAGTACAAGTGGACAATCGGGAAGAACCTGTTGCTGAACACTTTGCCAAGCCTTTAGCTCATTGAGTGTACGAATATATCTTCAATACTTTATAATTCAAGAGTAATAATAAGGCTATTGGCATGTACTTTTGCAACAATATTTCCGCCAAGAATGGCAACAAGTGTTTTTACTACCGCAAGTCCCAATCCTGTACTTCCATTATGTCTTGATTTATCGCCTGTATAAAAACGGTCAAAAAGTCGATTGCAATCAATTTCTGAACTGTCACTCATTGGATTTTCAATGGTAAATATAATATTATTATTTTCTTTCTCCATAAGTGTTATTTTTATCGTTCCAACAGAATACTTAATTGCATTTGTCAACAGATTTTGTAAAATTCGTTCTACCATATTTTTATCAGAATATACGTATATTGAATAATCTGGGAGATTTATTTCGGGTAAAATATTCTCCTTTTCTAATGCAACGGCATTTTCCGTAATTAAATTTATTAACATATTAGATATATTAAACTTTTCTTTTTCTGGAACTGTCTGCTGTTCCTCCAAAATAGAAAGGTCATAGAATGTTTCTACCAATTCTTTCATTTTTTCGGCTTTGCTAAAAATCACTTTTACACGCTGTGCTTGACTGGATTCCAAATTTTCTTTTTGCAATAATTGTAAATGACCAAGAATGACTGTAAGAGGTGTACGCAAATCATGTGATATATTAGCAACAGATTCTTTTAAATACTCTTCATTGCGTAATACGCCTGCAACAGCCTGTCGTTGTCTGATATTATATTGATTCAATATACCAGCCAGTCTTTCTAAATCTTTATCAATCAACGAAATGTCTAACATCTGCTGTGAATTTCCAGAATTCAATTCATTAACTTGATCCGCAAGATTACGGATTTGTTTTTTTAATTGAATATATCGAAATAGCAGTATTACTAAAAATATTGTTATGATAATTAAAATCCATTCTATGTTAGACATTTTCTCCACCTATTTAAAATCACATTTACAAAATTTTATCCACGAAAGCAATACCAATATACCAGACCATATACATCCTACTAAAATAGCTATCGGTTGAAAAAAGGTTTTCATGCTGACAACGATTCTGATTTGATAAGTAGGTAAAAAACCGACTGGTAATCTCAACATCATTCCATAGCCAAGATATAAGCTAAGACCAAAAATAATAATTGCTGTAACCGAGGTTGCTTTTACAGCATCCTGTAAATAGCAACAAATAAGTATTGCAATTAGAAATATCGCACTATTAAGCAGACAAGAATAAATGATTGCTTTTATAATATTGTAAAAAAACATTCCCACGTCTGCAACACCAAAGCGTCCAAATTCCCTTATGCACCCTGAAACTGGATAGACAAGAGCCATAAGATTAAAAGCAATTAAATACGATATTATTTTACTTGTAAAAATTTGTTTTCTGGAATGTCCAGCACTGACCTCTAAGTTTATTGTTCTCTTAGAAAATTCCTGTCCTAAAATCAATGCAAGTATAGCCGACATGATGATAAGAAGAAACGTAGAATCATACACCATTCCATTAAAAATATCAGCAAGAGAAGAAGCAATTTCTTCTGTCGGTCCCATGACCTCTGTAACATAAGTATCTGCTGTAAAAAATCCTAAAATAAATATTCCAATCATACCACACCAGTAAATAGAATTATGTAACAACTGATATTTTTCCAGTTTTAATAATTTATCCATAAAAAACACCTCCGGTTATTTCAAGTCTGTATGTAAAAAAGCACTACCTGCAATGAAATATAAAATAAAATTCCATAAAAAATCTACAAACAAGCAAAAGTTTGTCGAATAGACCTTTTGCAATGAAATTAACCTAAGTTGTCCCATTGGTATTATTCTGCTGATTATTTGTGCAGATTCACTGTTCAGCAAAAAAATCATAACAAAAAATAAAACCATTGAAACTGTCAGTGTTTTCCCCATATCACGAAAAATAAAAGCAAAAAACATTGGTAATGCACACAGTGTTATCATGGCAAATAGAGTTAGTAAAACCATAGTATATGTGCTATCATTCCAAAAAAGTTTTTCTCCAATATAAAATTGACTAATAATTCCATGTACAAATAATGGAAATACCAGAATGATAATACAACCTATTTGAGATACAATTAACTTTACTCTAAATATAGAACTTCTTTTATGTCCGGCAGTAATATAAGTATTTAAAGTTCTTCCACTAAAATCACTTCCAATGAACAATGCTATAAACACTATAATCAAAAAATAGAGTAACGGAATATTGTATAATGATGCCATAATTAAGTTTGAAGAGAGTTCTTTACTATCTAACAGCAATATGCTACTTAAAAGGAGATTGAATATTCCAATTCCCCAAAAATACCAACTGTGAAACAACTTATATAACTCAGTTTTTAGGAGATTTGACATCTTTTGTTCCTCCTATTTTGCTCAAAAAATAGTCCTCCAAAGTATCGCCAGATACAGAAAGTCCTGTTACAAGAATGTGCGATTCTGCCAAAGCAGACGCAACTGTCTCTAAATCATTCAAATAATCATACAAACGAATTATGCCATCTGGCATTAGTTTAAAGTTATCTGTATGAAGATTCTCTTCCAAAACCAGAACCGTTTTCTGAACATCTGTTGTTTTAATTGCTATATGTCGTTTACACCGTTCATTTAATTTATAATCAGAAATCTCTTCTATAATTTTTCCATGGTCAATCAGAATAAATTCTGATGCTGTTTGATACAATTCTTCTAAGATATGGCTTGAAACCAAAATGGTCATACCATATTCTTTATTCAAAATTTTTAATAAATTTCTGATTTCTACAATTCCAGCAGGGTCAAGACCATTGATAGGCTCGTCTAAAATCAATAGTTCTGGTGTATTTAAAAGTGCAATCGCTATCCCCAATCGTTGACGCATACCTAATGAAAAATTGCGGACACTCTTTTTACCTGTATCTTGCAATCCAACCATATCTAATGTCCTTTTAATAACTGATTTATCTGGTATGCCTCGTTGAATACGCTGTACTTCCATATTTTGATAGGCAGTCATTGACGGGAATAGAGCAGGCGTTTCAATCATACTTCCAATTCGTTTACGCTGTTTCTGCAATTCTTCTGTTCCAGAATTTCCCCATAAAGAAAGTGTACCACTTGTTGGAAACGCAAGCCCTGTGACTAATCTTAAAAAAGTAGTCTTACCTGCTCCGTTTTGACCAATAAATCCATAAATTTTTCCTTTTTTTATTTGTAAATTTATGTGGTCTAATGCTAATGTTTGCTTATATTCTTTGGTTAAAGACTTTGCTTCTAAAATAATTGAACTCATATCCCAAACCTCCTTTACTTAAACCAGTATAACGGGCAATTTTAAAGAATTTCTTAAATCGTAATGAGAAAAGTTAAAAAAATAATAAAGCTAAGGAACGTTTAATCCTTAGCTTTATGTAGGCGGTAGCCAATGCCCCAAACAGTATCAATAAATTCTGTATCAGAGCATATCGCTTTTAATTTATTGCGTAAATTACTGATATGAACATTAAGTGTATTATCTTCAGCAATATATTCTGTATCCCAAACACTTTGAAAAAGATTCGATTTTGAAAATACTTTATCTGGATATTTCATCAACAATTCTAAAATGCCAAATTCTTTAGCGGTTAAGGATAATTCTATTCCATTCAAAAATGCTGTATTTTTCTCTAGGTCTAAAGTCAGATTGTTATATTGCAAACATTCTGTCTGGCTATTTTGAAATTGTACTCTTCGCAGATTACTTTCAATTCTGGCAAGCACTTCTTCCATATCAAAAGGTTTTGTGATATAATCGTCTGCTCCCAGACGAAGCAAGTCGATTTTATTTTGTGTAGTTTCTTTCGCTGAAATAATAATAACAGGTATCGTAAATTTCTTGCGTACATCAGATAAAATAATATCACCACTCCGATAAGGAAGCATAATATCAAGTATAATCAAATCAATTTTTTCTTTATTCAAAAAATCCAGAACATGAAGTCCATCATATTGGCAATGCACAGCATATCCTTTTTCTTTTAGAAAATCAGCCAATAACGCATTTATTTCTAAATCATCTTCAATAATCAATATTTTATTCATTAGCCTACCTCATTCCTGCAATGCTACCTTCCCATTATACATTTAAGGTTGTATTTCCTCAATACCATTGCAACCAATTATATGAGAGGGATTCTTATTTTGTCAATCTAATTGTAAGCAGAATAGTATAGATTGGATAAACAATTACCATACTATTCTGCTGTAACATTTATTCTACAATCTTCCAGTTTTATCCACTGTATGCTTGCTATGAAAGTTTTATCCCTTGTTATTTACTACACCGGAAATCCCCGCTTTGCCAAAAGAGAGTAAAGAAACCCCCTGTAATTCCTCTCTATTTGTTTTCAGTATTATATTGACAATAATGTGCTTGTTGTTTATAATGTGTATGTAGTTACATCACACCAAAAGAAAGGGGCGAGGGGCTTTGTGAAAATACTAATCTCAAATACTTCTGACACTCCCTTATACCAACAGATAAAAGACCAGATTAAGGACGCCATATTAAAAGAAGAATTGGTTGAAGGGGACGCACTTCCATCTATTCGGGCTTTTGCTAATGATTTGAAAGTGAGCGTCTTAACAATCCGACGGGTATATGAGGAGTTAGAACAGGAGGGATTTATTGTAAGTCAAGTAGGAATTGGGACATTTGTATCTACAAGCAATCTTGAATTACTCCGCGACTCCAAACGACGGCTTGTAGAACAAAAAATGACGGATATGATACAAACAGCAAAATCACTGAAAATCAGTAAGGAAGAACTTAATTCCATGATGGATATTCTTTACGAGGAGGCTTGAAATGAACGATATTTTGACAGTCAACGGTTTAAATAAGTCGTATGACGATTTTTCTTTGAAAGATGTGACATTCTCTTTGCCAGAGGGGTGTATCACAGGTTTTATTGGTGTCAATGGCGCAGGTAAAACAACAACGCTGCGAACGCTTTTAGGTCTGACGAACAAGCTATCCGGCAAAATTCAGTTTTTCGGTCTTGACATGGATAAGAATGAAAGAGAAATCAAAGACCGTATTGGTATAGTTTTAGACGGTGGGGGATTTTACGAAGAACTTTCGCTCGGTGAAATGAAAGGAATTATTTCATCTGCGTACACTTCATGGTCTGAACAGGATTTTAAGCGGTACATGGATATGTTTTCGCTTGACCCGAAGCAAAAAATCAATAGCCTTTCCAAAGGTATGAGAATGAAGTATGCTCTTGCTTTAGCTCTTTCTCATAACGCAGAACTTTTGATTATGGATGAGCCGACAAGCGGACTTGATCCTTTAGTTAGGGGGCAGCTTTTGAAAATCTTAACTGAGTACATGGAAAATGGCGGCAAAGGTGTTTTCTTTTCGACACATATCACCTCTGACCTTGATAAGATTGCCGATATGCTCATTATGATTGATAACGGGCGTATCGTCTTTCGAGAGGAAAAGGATACCTTGCTTGACACATATCGGCTTGTCAAAGGTGATAGCGGGGCTTTAACAACTGATGCTCGCAAGCTCTTTTTATCTATATCGGAAACTGATTTTGGATTTACAGGAATTACAAAGCAAATATCCGAAGTACGGTCTTATATTCCCAACATTATGGTTGAGCGTCCGACGATTGAGGATATTATGCTTGGGAATATCGGAGGTGAAAAATGATGTTGTTCGCCCTACTAAAAAAGGATTTTCTGATTGTAAAAAAATATGTGCTGATTATGCTTGTAGTTATTGCACTTATCCCACCTGTCATGCGTTGGCGGACACCGGAATTTACGGGAGTTTTTGGATTTATTCTTTCTGTCATTTTTGGCATTTTCATGCTGTTGCAATATGTCTCCCTAAAAGAGTATCAATTCCCAAAAGCTGTGACATTACTATGTGCCACACCATTTTCACGGAAAGCAATAGTTTCATCAAAATACATTTTTTGCATAGCTATATATGCAATCTGTTGTATCGTTTTTGAACTTGAAACCTTGTTTATGCCCGGATTAGGAACATCAGATATAAAGCTGTTTGCATTTATGTTTCTTATAGTATCTGTTTTTATTGGTATTTATTTGCCAATACAGTATAAGTTTGGATATGAAAAAACAAAGTTTGCCTTGGGGGTGATTATTATGGCTTCGCCATTTATTCTGCCACTGCTTATGAGAGCGGGAAGTCTAAACTTAAACTTCCTCTCTATGTTTTCGCCATACCTTGTTTATGGCGGTATTGTCCTTATTGGTTTTGCGATTTTAGCATTATCGGCATCTTTGTCTATAAAGATTTACGATAAAGCAGACTTGGCGTGATGAAGAAAGAAGGTGGGACTATGGATAGAGATACTATTTTTCTTTATGTCATTGCTGTGATAGCATCGTGTTTTGGATTGATAAACTGTATTCAATTTTTTTTTAAAGGAAACAACACGGCACAAACCGTCGGTACGATTATTTCTTTCAAAACAATAAATCCAGAAAACTCAAAATTTCGTAATTCAAAATGGGCGACCGTTTCGTATAAAGTGAATGGAAGAACGTATCAGTCCCAAAACTGCATACAAGTACCAATGGCGTCACAGATTGGAACAACCGTTACCGTGCGTTATGACACACAAAATCCGGAAAAATTGTATAGTTTTTCTATTTTACGAATTATTGTATCACTTATCGTTGCTGCCATCTGCATTGCAACGGCTATATTCAATCTTGTATAAGATAAGGAGGATTGAGATTATGCCACATTTTCCAGGTTGGTTTGTAGCTATATGTGTTTTACTTCCTGTTTCCAATGTTATATACAAAATATGGAAGAACAATAAGAAAAACTAATTATCAAAGAGCCTGACACACAGTCACAGAGCCGATGAACTATGAGAAATTGTAGTCCATTGGCTCTTTTGGAATATACTTATAAATAGACAAAAGCCGGACGATCAACGCGGAGCTATGCCATTATTGGAGGTGTAAAGAGTGAATGACAATTGAAAAACTCTCTTTGGATCTATTGCCCGATTTGCGGAGGAAAAACAAAAGTATATGACGATACTATTCTCGTAAAGTTTCCGCTGTACTGTCCGAAGTGTAAGAAAGAAATAAAGATAGATGTAATACAAAGCAACTACAACTGCTCTAGTGTACGATTTATATTTTTCCCTGTCCATCGTCTGCAAATATTCCCATGCCTGCCTGTCCTGTTCATCACAAAGATTTAAACGGATATTTGTATTGATGATTTTCCGTTCTTTTCTCATACAAGCATTCCTCCGTTTCTCTGGATTTTCCTTACGGTCATTGCTTCATAACCTTTCGCTGTGGCACAGATGTCCCGTACAATCGTCACCCGGCTCTTATCATATTCTCCAAAATTCTGGAGCATACAACCGCCACCGCCGACCACGTACAGACGCATCAGTTCTGGATTATATTCCCGTTCTCTCAGCTTATGGAAGATCTCTTTTGTATAATCTCCGGCAGCTTTACGAATGACTGTCAGATATTTCTCACCAATATCTGCTGTCCCAGTACGGATCACCTGCTCAATCACCAGATCATCCACCACTGTTCCCTGTTCTTTCAACAAAGATCCCCTTACAGCAAGCACACACTGATGCGTTCCATATTTCTCTGTAAAACATTTCTTCTCTAATGGACGGGAATTGTTGATATACATGATGTTCATAGTTCCGTTTCCAATATCCACCAGCATGTTGATCCCTTTGAAATCCTGTAAGCGGTAAAAGGCTGCTGCAAATCCCTGTGGGTAAATATCAGCTCCTGCAAACTCTACATGATACTCTTTATTGCGGAATATAAAATCCACGCTTTCATTCTGGAGAAGATATTTCTGGAAATCTTCTTTCTGTGTAGCTACCCAGGTAAGCGGAAGTCCGGCTGCAATGTGTACCTTTGCCCGATTCATTCCTTTCCCATCAAGTTCTCTTGCGATAGCCGCCAGTGTCAGCACATAATAGTCCTCATCCTGCGTTTTCTCTGCACAGAACTCCTTGTGTTCCTCTCCGATCTGGTAATACATGCCATTGTAAACAAGAAGATTATTCTGAAAGATTGGCTCATTGTCATATCTGGCTACACCGGACGGAAAGCATCTGGCAGCTATCTTTGTTATTTCTCCTGCTCCGGTAACATTTCTTTTTGCTTATTTTGCCCTAAATGCCCTTAATTCCCTGATTCATATTTAACTGTAACTGTTTATAATCTGTATCTGTTTCTTCAAAAGGTATTCTTTCTTCTGGATCTACAGGGCAAAAATCTTCTTCCTTAACTGCAATATTCTGATAATAGAACTCACCATTGTATCTCTGAATTGGTTGCCCTGAAAGAAATCTATGATATATCATTTGATGAATTCTTTGGAGGAATCAGCGTCGATTAGCTTCTATCTTATATGTCTCGTATTTTTATGTTTTCATATTTCTCTCGTTATGTTATGATTTTATGGAGTTAGTTCAAGCTAACCCGTAAAATCAACACACTAGATAAATTAACGTTCAATCTAGGCAATTGCAAAACTCAAAATCGGGATATGCACTGGATATGCTAAAGTCATTGCATTTTCTTTCCATAGGTGTTTTGCAATTGCCTAGATGCTCAAAAATTCGAAGGGAGAAACAAATGAAAGTAACAAAGTGGAACGAAGAGGCGGCCAGGGAGATCGGGCACGCATTTGGATATTACGACTATGGGGACGAAGTTGGCATGGGAGTATTCTACCGCAGTAAGGATGCCGTGGCGGATTATATCTATGGATACGTGAAGATGGCATACGAAGGAGACATGCTTTATACAACCAGCGATAATGGCGAGGGATATATCGCTTATACCCTGCCAGGGCAAAAGACGAATTTCAAGGCGGGGATGGCGCTTATCAAAGCCCTTTTCCATTCCATGAGCATCGGAGAAATGATGCGTATGTGGAAAGCGATCGTAAGCGGCGGCAAATCGTTGCAGGACAAAATGAAAAAAGAAAAGAAACCTTTTATATTTGTCGGCATGGTATGTGTCCGGGAGCAGTATCAGGGTCAGGGGTATATGCGAAAAGTGCTGGATATGGCTTTCTCAGAGGGAAATCGTCTGCATGTTCCTGTGATTCTGGAAACGGATGCCCGGTCAAAGTGCGACAAATATATGCACCTCGGCATGGAGCTTTACGGCGTGCGTGACATCAAAGCATACGGTAAGCTGTACGATCTGTCTCTTATACACATCTCCGAGCCCACGAGACACTGAGCGATCTC
>ENA-OZAG01000797-OZAG01000797.1-human-gut-metagenome-genome-assembly--contig:-NODE-797-length-14587-cov-4.999381_pt1 | contig 14587 bp, 15 predicted proteins | sample MGYA00243300_ERZ653497 | MGnify/ENA primary metagenome ERZ653497 (study PRJEB26926, sample SAMN06164955) | human gut metagenome | biome: ENVO:00009003; feature: ENVO:2100002; material: ENVO:00002003...
AGATCGCTCAGTGTCTCGTGGGCTCGGAGATGTGTATAAGAGACAGGTGGTGAATGTACCTTGCTTGTCGGATATGCAGTTTTCAAGGTGCCGAATCTAGCCGAATCTATTTGAGACGGGGAGGTGCTCTTGCCAGAATCAAGGCAGCTCCTACGCGCTCACGCGCTTCTGACCGCACGGACTTTTCAGAACGTAATTGATCACATTGATTTTGGGGATTTTGTAAGCGTTTGCCAGCCGGATGCAGCTGATTTCGCCCTCCCCCAGCAGGTCATAGGCCGCGTGGCGGCTGATGCCCAGCATGGCTTGCAGATCCTTGACCGTTACAATGTCCGGGTACTCCGCAAACATGAGCTTGTACATTTCTCTGATTTCTTTACAATCCATTCGATCACCATCCTTATATCAGTATTTCTCCTTCGCCTGCAAGCGAAGTATACATATAAGATACTTCGCCCACGAGCGAATGTCAATAGAAGTCACAAAAAATTCATTTTTCGATTTTTTACTTGCGCTTTCATGTTATAGTGTGTTACAATAGAGAAAATTTATGGGAGGACTTTTTTATGGAAGTAGGTCAAAAAATCAAACTAGTACGACTTCATAGAGGTCTGACGCAAAAACAACTGGGTGACCTTCTCAATCTTGGGGACGGCGGCGCAAATCGAATCGCACAATATGAAATAGGATACCGTGTTCCCAAGCCATCTCTACTAAAAGAAATCGCAAAAGTTTTGGATGTCAAAGAAGAAACATTTTTCGTGAGCGACAAGTTTCTTCCGGATATTCTGCGGACAATTATGTGGTATGATTTTGAACATAGAAGATCTTTCAAACTGGCTGAAACCACGCTTGATGCTTCGATTGCGCCGATAGAAAGTAAAACAATCGAACTGCGCGGCAACGCCTGCACCACATGGGGCGACTCAATCGCACCCGCAACCGTACTGTGGGTGAATGTACCACTCTTTAATGACCTCATGAAGGAGTGGCTTACCCGAAAGCAGGAACTTGCCTCCGGCACTATCACAAAATCCGAGTATCTCGAATGGTTGCTCCAATGGCCCGCTTCCTCCGATATGGCCGGGAAGCGCGAACCGAAAAGAAAATGGAGAAAAGCCAAATAAAAGGTATCACCGCGTTCCATAACCATCCATAAAATCATATACCAAGAAAAGCACACACGACCAAATCCGCTGAAAAAATCAGATGGATTAGTATCGCGTGTGCTTTCCTTAGTTTTAGATGATTTTGTGTGAGGATCCTATTTGCGGCTGTTATTCATTTTCCGTTTTATAATATGTCTGCTGTTCCAACAGAACATCCAACATTTTATTTACGCTTACCAGAGGATATTCTTAAGTGAAATCCTCAAATTGCCAGACGGTGTCTGGCAATTTGAGATGTCGCACCACGGTGGAATGCTGTTAACTTTTGATAAGAATTATGGAATTGAATTATCTTATTAGAAAAGCGGTATAATTATTGCAGAACGATAGCGTTCGGATTACACGCCGTGAAAAGACTTTGTCGCAATCATATCTTAACTATTAGATTTTCCAGTCAGTGTCTGGAAAATTGAGTTTGATGCCACATTCTATTTTGTGAGGGCATGCATTCAACATTACCGATTGTGGAAATTCTTCATTGCTGATACAGTGACCTGTAAATTCTAGGCGGCGCTAATTATCAATTAAGTCTTAATCTTGTCGTTTCTTGCCTAATGGCTCGCTCTGCCCCGCATTCAATCTATCTAACAAGATATCCGTAATGCAGCATCTGGCGGCGTATAAGAGCTTCGCAGCGGTCACATATCTCTTGGCTGTATGCGATTCGATAGCTGTCGATGAGCACCTTTACATCGTTTGTGTTAAAGTTGAAGTGAAGCTGTATACCGTATAATTCCTCTGCCGCATCAAGCTGATCATCAAAATATCTCGATAAAGACTTGACTTCAACGGCCTTTAGACAATCCTCTAAGCTGCGTTCAAGGGGAAAATCCATATTGGTATTCAACGGTACGATCACCGGCACCCCCGCGCTTGCCACCGGCAGCGGCACAGAGAACAACCCCTATCAGATTTCCACCGCCGAGGGGCTGAAATGGTTCCGGGATAAGGTGAATAATGCCAAAACCCCAGATGAAACCAAAATCTGCGCTGTGCTGACTGCGGACATTGATTTGAATAATGAGGAATGGACGCCCATCGGCCCGAGTGAATCCAGTGCCTATACCGGTACCTTTGACGGGCAGGGACACACCGTCAGGAATCTGAGCATAACCGGCGATGTCAAGCGCGCCGGTCTGTTCGGCTGCGTAATAGGCGGTGCCATCCGGAAACTGACGGTGGCAGGCTCGGTGTCATGTACTGTTGACCAGGGATGGTGCGGCGGCATTGCGGGCTACGCTGAGAGAGAAACCATTGAAAACTGTGCCAGCCTCTGCACGGTCTCCTACACAGGCAAAGATGCCAGAGTCGGCGGAATTGTCGGATATGTCCCCAGTTCAAGTTCTATGACAATAATCTGCGATTGCTATAACATCGGCAACATCACCGGCAGTAGCGACACCGGCGGTATCTGCGGTTATAATCTTTCCAGACGGATTTTCAACTGCTATAATGTCGGCGAAATCACTGGTAGCAATTATGTTAGTAAAATTGTAGGCTACGGCCAAGCTAATAACAACCCCACCAACTGCTACTATCTGAGCGACACAGATACAGATCCCGCAGCCAAAACCGCCGCGGAATTTGCTGACAGGACAGTAGTGCTGAAGCTGCTCAAGGCTGGCCGCAACGATTCTCCATGGGACAGCTGCCAGTATGTGGCTACGGCAGGAATAACCCTGCCCGTGTTCAATGGACAGGGCGATGCCCATAATGCCAATGGGGGTCGGCAAGAACAGCTCCGGGTCACGAAACAGCTTTTCGTAGTGTCGGAGCTGCTTGTCGGTCAGGCTGCAAAATTTCTCCCCGGAAAAACCGCAAATAAAGAAATTGCCCGCGATAATATCATAATCCTCAAGGGAACGGTTCAGCGGCAGACCATCCACTTTGCCCGAATCGTTGCAGATAAGCGCCACATTGTCCTTTGACCACGGGTATACGGCTTGCATATCCCCGCCGACAAGCCGCTGAAGGGAGGCAGCTCATTCACAACAAAGCATTCTTCCGGATACTTGCCCGGCTGAACATACAGAATACGGATTTTGTTTTCGTTAGACATTGCAATAACTCCTTTTTTGACAATAAAAATACCGCTGTATCGGGTGATACAGCGGGGGTAACTAAGAATTTGGGGAATTGTGCCGCAATCTCCTATGACAATGATATTTCAAAATGCTCATTTTTGCAAAGTTGTATTTACAAATAATGCGCTGACAATAAGACTGCCTTTTTGTATAAAACGGCACTGCTCAAATTGGCAGTATTTCACAAACTTGACCTATGTGTGTGAAAATGCATTGACAACAGGAGAGGATGATGTTATTATGTTGTCATAACAAGTAGATGAGGGAAAACTGAATAAGCTAAGAGGGAAGGGTACAAACAATTATGAAAGCTGCACCAAGATATTCTCAGATCATTAGCTATTATCGGTCACTCATTGAGTCAGGAAAGTTGGCAGAGGGCGACAAAATGCCCACAGAGGAAACCATAGGCGAGACTTTCGGCGTAAGCCGTATTACGGTAAGACAAGCGTTAGATGGCTTGGCGCAGAGTGGTTACATCTACAAAATACAAGGGAAGGGAAGCTTTGTAGCGGCAAAAAAAGCCGGAATGCAATTGAACCACTTGATTGGTTTCAGCGATGAAATGCGCAGCATTGGTATGGAACCTTCCACTTCACTGATTTCACAGAGTTTGGAATTTCCGAGTGAGCCGGTCGCCAACGCATTGGAATTGGATGGCACCCAAAAGGTATACATCATTTCTCGCCTGCGCTGTGCGGATGCAGTGCCTATGGCGGTTGAAACGGTTTACCTGCCGTTCGCCAGATTCGCAGGGATCGAAACATATGATATGAGCAAGTCGCTTTATACGCTTTTGAGACAGCGTTACGGCTGTGAGCCTGCAAAGGCAATCCAGAGCATTCAATCCGGTTTGGCAAAGGCAAAGGAAGCAAAGCAGCTCCAGATCAAAGCCGGCGCGCCTGTGCTGAGAATTACGCGAACTGCGTATGACGGTGCGGGAGTTCCGTTTGAATATACGGAATCCGTATATCGCGGAGATAAGTATGTTTTTAATGTCACGTTGGAAAAATAAACCAATTTATTGCGTCCGTTCCACAGGACGCAATAAAAAATCGATACAGTCGTTATAACAACATAACAACATGTATTTATTGACAGGATTTGAAAGGAGCACAGGACACAGATGAATCCGACAGTAAAGGAACCGAAAAAACGGTTTATGACGCTGAAACGACGCGAAGCCTGTTTGGGATGGCTGTTTGTTTCACCGGCCCTAATTGGGTTTAGCATTTTCACCTTTGGCTCAATTTTGTATTCCTTCTATCTGTCCATGACAGACTATGATCTGGTCAGCACGCCAAAATGGGTTGGCTTTGACAATTATATCCGAGCCTTCACGAAGGACCAGTATTTTTATAAGTACTTTGGCAATACGCTTTACTTTGTCGTCACGCTGGTTCCCATCGTTCTGGCGCTTTCCCTCTTACTGGCTATACTGATCAACAAAAAGACCAGTTGGGTGAACAATATTTACCGCGTGGCGCTGTTCCTGCCCAGCATCACCTCAACGGTTGCGGTCAGTATGGTTTGGCTGTGGATCTTCAACCCGGATATGGGTTTGATCAACAACTTCCTGATGGCGATCGGACTGAATGACGTACCCATGTGGCTGGGTGATACAGCGTGGAGCAAGCCGGCACTTGTCATCATGCGTGTATGGCAGATGGGCGGCTACTATATGATTATGTTCCTTGCCGGTCTTCAGACGATACCCGAAACCCTGTACGAAGCAGCGGAGCTGGACGGCGCCAGCGGAATCCAGAAGTTTTTCCGCATCACATTGCCGCTTTTGTCGAACACAACGTTTGTTGTCATGATTCTTCTGGTAATCGAAGCGTTCAATATGTTCGAATCCATCTTTATTATGACAGCCGGCGGTCCTTTGGGTTCGACCAGTACCATGATGTATTACATCTACGAACAAGCCTTCAGTAGCTACAACATGGGCTATGCATCCGCTCTGGCATGGATATTCTTTGCACTGATTATGGTTGTGTCGTTGATCCAGTATAAATTCCGCAACGAACAGGGAGGAGAATAAAATGAAACAGAAATCCCTGGGCGTCAAGGCCCGTAAGCGCATTGGGTCAGTGGTTTATCACTGCTTTATGGTGCTTTTGTCGCTGACGATGATTTATCCGTTCGTGTGGTCGGTGTTGTCGTCCTTTAAGACGTCGGAACAGCTTTATGGCGGCTCTCCGCTGGATCTGCTGCCGAAGCCGGCAACGCTTTACAATTATGAGCGATTGTTTCAGGTACTGCCGTTCGGCAAGTTTGTCATAAACTCGTTCTTCCTCGCTGTGGCAATGCCCATATGCATGATTGCCGTAGCATCCCTGACAGCCTACGCGCTGACTCGGTTGGAGTTTAAGGGAAGGAACATCTTGTTCCTGGCGTTTGTGGCAACCATGATGGTGCCCAGCCATGTAACGCTTATCCCGAACTACAAAATCGTTGTGGATGCGCATCTGGCGAACACCTATACCGCATTGTTCCTTACCAGTATGTTTACCGGAACGAACGCATTCAACATCTTCTTTTTCCGGCAGTATTTCCTGAGCATCCCCAAGGATCTTGAAAATGCAGCGATCGTGGATGGGTGTTCCCGGTTGGGCGTGTTCTTCAAGATCGTTCTTCCCAATGCAAAGCCCGCCATTGCTACAACAGCAATTCTGTCGTTCCGCAGTGTTTGGAACGCATTCCTCTGGCCGATGATCGTAATCAACGACTATGACAAACTGACCCTGACGGTAGGTCTTAAATACCTCAAGGAATGGGATCCCAACTGGGCAGTTCTTCTGGCCGGTGCAACCATCAGCATCGTGCCCATCGTTATCGTATTCCTGCTGTTCCAGAAGTACTTCATGGCATCTGCCATGAACTCCGGTTTCGGCGGAAAATAACCAAGGACTTGCGACCTGTTACGGTCGTACAATATTCATACAAAACGGAGGACTAGAAATGAAAAAGATCGTTCGCAATGTCTTTGCACTGCTTTTGGCTCTGACATTCATCCTATCCCTTGCTGCCTGCGGCGGCAACAGCGCAAGCTCCGGTGCAGCACCTGCTGCTTCCGGCAGCGAAGAAACATCTACGGTTGCCTCGACCCCTGAAACGAAAGACCCTGTTACCCTTACTGTGTATACTTGGTGGGACGTCACCAAATTTGAGCACCTGCAGAAGATGAAGTCGGATTTTGAAGCAGAAAATCCGGATATCAAGCTGGAGTTCGTTACCATTCCCAGCAAGTATGCGGACACCATGATTACCAAGCTGGCAGCAGGTGAGATTCCTGACGTAATGATGCTTGCTATGGACCAGGTGCCCCGTTATGCGCTGAACGGTATGCTGATGCCGCTGGACGATCTGGCCAGCCAAGAGTACAAGGATTCCCTCTATCCCGTCGTTACCGAGGCTCTGACCGTGAACGGCACGATGTATGCGGCTGCCCGCGACATCACCCCCAAGGTCATGTACATCAACACCAAGATGTTCAAGGACGCCGGTGTGGAAATTCCTTCCGAAGATTGGACGATGGATGACTTTGTCGAGGTGGCAAAGCAGCTGACCAAGGGTTCCGGTGCCGATGCACAGTGGGGCTATTACTGGAAGAACTATACCGACCAGACCTTTGCTATGATCGCAGCCTTCGGCGGCAAGCTGTACAGCGAAGACGGCAAGGCAAGCGTTCTGTCTACCGACCCCAAGACCAAGGAAGCTGTCCAGTTCATGTATGACCTGTGCAACACCTACAAGGTATGCCCCACTGCAACGCAGGCTGCTCAGTTCGGCGACAACGAGTTTGCTCCCTTTATGGCAAACAAGGTTGCCATGCAGATTGGTGCCCTGTCCACTGCTTCTAACATGGATGCAAACGGCACGGAGTACACTGTTCTGCCCATGCCTTCCATCGATGGCGTTAGCAAGACTTCTTCTTTCGTAAACACCTGGGTCATCCCCAAAACCGCAAAGAACCCTGATCTGTCTTGGCGTGTTGTGGAGTTCCTGTCCGGTAAGGAAGGTCAGCAGATCGCTCTGGATATGAACTTCGGTCTGCCCGCATCTAAGCTGGTCGATACCACTGCGTTTGAGGCAAAGGCTCCCTATAACAAGTACTTCGTGGAAGCTCTGGAAACTGCCGTTCCTTATCCCACGAACCTCAATGGTTCTGCTTTCCAGACCATGTTCCAGAAGGAATGCGAGTCCCTGTGGGCCGGTGCAATCACGCCGGAAGAATTTGAGACCCGCGTGGACGAGCAGGCAGCAGAGATCCTTAACAAATAATTGGCTCACCGGTACGACCCGGAAGGAAGGGCGGCAATATGCCGCCCTTTTTTAGAAAGGAGGGCCTTATGACAGAAAAACTCCTGCCTGACGGAAGCTATCTGTCCAAAATCTATGAGATGCTGAATCGCATCGAGCAGCAGGAGCAGGAACCGATGGAAGCAGCCGCGGAGGCAGCCTACCATTCCATCAAAAACGGTGGTTTGCTGCACGTCTTTTCAACAGGTCATTCCCACATGATCGTCGAGGAGATGTTCTATCGAAGCGGCGGACTGGTTCCCATTAACCCCATCTTATCGGATGAGTTGATGCTCCACACCGGCGCGATAACCAGCACACAGATGGAACGCAAATCCGGCAAGGCTGCGGAGGTCTTGGGCAAGGCATCCCTGCAAAAGGGCGACACGATCATCATCTCTTCCAACACAGGCATCAACACCGTGCCGGTTGAAGCTGCGCTGTACGCAAAGCAAAAGGGGCTGACGGTTGTATGCGTCACGTCCAAGACGATCTCGGAGCAGCTGAAACCGCGCAGTGCCATCGGAAAGCATCTGTGTGATGTGTCGGATATCGTGATCGATAACCATGCGCCCTTTGGAGATGGCGTCTTTACCGTTCCCGGAACCAATCAGGTGACGGGAGGTGCCTCTACCTTCGGCAGCCTGTTTATCGCACAGAGAATTGTTCTGAAAATCGAAAACCTGTACTTGAAAAACGGCGAAATTCCCCCGATATTGCGCAGTGCCAATATTCCCGGTGGCGATGAGTTTAACGCCAAGGCTGTTGCACTGTACCGCACAAGAATCCCGGCGCTTTCCTGATGGATGGAGGTGATGACCATGTATTTGGTGTGTGACGGCGGGGGAACCAAAACAGAATATATGCTCTTTGATCTGTCCGGACATATACATGGCTTCAGTAAGACACAGGGAACCAATGCCATCTTTATAAACCCGGATGCCGCTGCAGATGCTGTGTGCGGCGGCATCTCGGATTGTCTGCAACAGGCAGGTATCCGGGATACAGATCTGAATGAAATCTGTCTGTTCATTCCCGGCTTCAAAAATTCCGCCAATGCGGTGCGTGATCGTTTTCCGAAAACAAGGCTGATGGTATTAGGCGATGAGTATAACGCGTATTACGGAGCCTTGGGGGAACCGGGAGGCATTGCCGTTTTGTCCGGAACGGGTTCCTTTGCTGTATGCAGAGATAAAAAGGGAAGTTGGATATCCGTCGGCGGATGGGGACCACTCTTTGGCGACAAAGGCAGCGGTTACCATATGGGGCTGATGTGTCTGGACAGGATCACACAGCAATGGGATCGCGGCAGTACCAACACCTTGCTGCAAACGCTGGCACTGAAGCAGCTGCATATGGAGAGTATCCCGTCGTTAAGGCAGGGCGCATATAAACCGGACTTTACACGGGAAAAAATAGCAAAGCTGTCTTATACGGTGGCAGAAGCTGCCAAGGCAGGGGACATAGATGCGCTGGGAATTCTGGATGAGGCATCTGTATGTCTGGCGGACTTGGCGGCTGCCGTGGCAAGGCGTGTAGGAAACGATGAACTGCCGGTATCCTTACTTGGCGGAACCAGCCATATGGGCGACATTTTTACGAAACGCTTTGAGTCTGCCTTAAAAGAGAAACTGCCGCAATGCAGTTACAGGAAACCTATGTTTGAACCCATTGTCGGCGCGGCACTTTTTGTGATGTACGAGATTGTCGGCCGCATGGATTCGCGTGAAGACTTTTTGAAAAATATACAAGCTGAATGGGGGACAACCTATGTTAATGGATGAGTACTTTTCTGCCATGAAAAACGTGCTGACCAAGGCAGAAAACACCCAGCGGGAAGCGATTCTTGCAGCTGCCGATGAAATTGCGAATCGCCTGGAAAAAGGCGGCGCATGGCATATTATGGACACCGGGCATATGTTGATGTTTGAGGCCGTCGGTCGAACCGGCGGTATGATGGCGATAAAGCCCATCAAGATCACCTGTGAAATCCAGAACCCGGTGCGGTATCGCCCTTCTCCGGCGCGCGGTATCATCGGATATGACAGCATTCCCGGATTTGCGGATTATGTGCTGGGCAGAGCCAATGTTCTGCCGGAAGATGTCATTATGATCGGTTCTGTATCGGGATACAACTACTTCCCGGTAGACCTTGCCATTAAGGCGAACGAGATGGGCTGTGCCACAATCGCTTTGACGTCTGTCGAATACTCCAGCCACCTGACAAGCAAGCACCCCAGCGGAAAGCGCCTTTTTGAGGCTTGTACCTACTGTATTGATAACTGCACGAACTATGGTGATACGCTGGTCGATGTGCCTGCGTTGGGACAGAGTATCTGCCCGGCAAGCGGTATCAGCGCCAGCTATCTGATGTGGGCGCTGCAAAGCACAGTGGTGGAAAAGCTGCTGGCAAAGGGGCTGAAACCCAGTGTCTATATCTCCAACCATATGCCGAATGCTCCCAAAATCAACGGTGAGGCGCTGGAACGCTATAACGAATTTGGTTATTGATAAGGTATACTGCTATGGAATTGAGAACCGATAAAATCAGGGCTTGTTTCGACCGTAAGATCGGAAATTTCACGGAACTGTGGAATCTTTCTACCAATACCAACTATGTCCGCTGCGCGCCGCGCGACCCGTTGATTGAACTCTATGGCTTGAAGAACGGCGAACGGGTCAAACTGTCGGGGCATATTTCTGACGAGGCAGAAGCCCCTGACGCGCTGATCCTGAGCTATGATTCCTTCGGAGAATATGACATTTCCGCAAAGGTGACCTGCCGTTGCGAGCAGGATCGGCTGGTGTTTTCTGCAGAAATCTGCAATCACAGCACAATCGATGTGACCGAGATTCTGATGCCGCACTTGGGCGGCATCTATCTGGGCAACGGACAGAAAGATTATCTTATTTACCCGCACCACGCAGGCGACAAAACAGAAGATCCGGTATATAATTACGCTGAGAACCGTCTGACTTTCTGGCGTGGCTGCAGCGTACCCTTTGAGGATATCTATCGCCGTGAGATCAATTACTGCGGCTTAGCCTCCATGAGCTGGATGTACTATTACAATAGTTGCGGTGGATTCTATATTGGCAGCCATGACCCCCGATTCCCGGTGACCGGCGTTATAGCAGAAACCAGCGGCGACAGAGAAAATCCTTGGATGGCATTTGCCTTCCGTAAATATTTCCGAATCAAGCAAGCAAGGGGAAACCTATCAGACCGGGGATTATGTTGTATGCCTTTCCGACAAGGATTGGCATTACGGCTCCAAGGTGTATCGGGAATACATCGCTCCTTATCTGGATTTTGACCATAACCCCGAGTATTTACAAAATGAATATGCCCTGAACCAGTGCTACAACTTTAAGCGTACCGGCAAGGTGGAGCATACCTTCAAAGACATCCCGGCTATGTTTGAGGCAGGCAAGGCATGGGGCGCAAGGCATATGTTTATTGCAAGCTGGAACCGCACGGGCTTTGACTCCTTTTATCCGGAGTATTATCCCGATATGGAACTCGGCAGCGCCATGGAATTCCGGCGCGGGCTGGAATATGTCCGCAATCATGGCGGTATGTCCACGCTGTATATCAACGCGCGCATATTTGATTTGAAATCGGACTTCCATAAGCTGGTTGGCGAGAAGATGGCCATGCGGAACGAGAAGGGCGAGATGTACCGGGAAACCTATGGTCCGGAACATTTCACCGTGAACTGCCCCTCGGACGCCCTGTGGAGAGAGTATCTGCTGGATACGGCAGAATTCTGCGTAAAAGCGTATGGCTGCGATGGTATTTATCTGGATCAGCTTGCATCGGCAGAGCCTTTCCCGTGCTATTGCAGCGAGCACACGCATGACAATATCGGGGAGTTCAACAACGGCTATGTATATGTGCTGAAAAACTTGCTGGAGCGCCTGCGGGCCTATAACCCGAACGCCTACATTATGACCGAGAACTGCGGCGATATTTACGGCAGTTATACTTGGGGAAATCTGACCTGGAATGGCGCTGAGTACGATGAACACTATAATGTGTTCAAGTATACTTTCCCGGAGTTTACGCAGGTCAATATGGTAAATCCCAGAAGCTGGGCGGAAGAAAAAGACCGTCCCGAATGGTTCCGTAAGGACCTGCACAGAGCCATTACGCTGGGCAGCATTTTGTGGCTTGGCATCACCAGCCGCCTTCGCCCGGAGGACAGTGCATATCATGACTATGGAATGATGGCAACTGCCTTCCGAGGAAGCCTTCAGCCCCTGCTGAAGCACGCCCAGTATCTGGATGATTTGTGGCTGGAGAACGTACCGAACCAGTGCTTTGCATCCTGCTGGGCGCTTGAAAACGGCGAAAAACTCGTGATTCTTGCCAATGACAGCACACAGGACGTGTCCTTCCGGATGAAGGATTTGCACGGCAGTATCGTTAAGGATACGAAATCTATGGATACGGCTATCCAGGATAGCTCGATGATCGGCACCGATCCGATTACCATCACTGTACCGCAGGGACAGCTGAGTTATTTCTTGTTGCAGTGAAATTTGCTGCCCCGATTGCGAAGAACAATCGGGGCAGCTTGTCTTTTTGGAGGAACTTGTATGAAACTGACTGTGTTCGGTAACAATGCAACCTGCCCGGAGGCAGATGGTGCCTGTTCGTGCTATCTGCTGCAGACAAAGGGCAAACGAATCCTGCTGGATATGGGAAACGGTTCGGCAGCAAAGCTGCAAAAGCATCTGCCGCTTACGCAGTTGGACGCAATCATAATAAGTCATCTGCATTTTGACCATTTTGGGGATCTGTTCTGTGCCAAGTATGCGTTAGAAACAAAACGTGCCTACGGTGAAAATCTGAAGCCTATCCCACTATTTATCCCCGCCTTGCCGCAATGGGCAAGCGAGGAGCTATGCACGAACGACGTGTTCCAAATCCATACGATCAAGGATGGCGCAGCGTATGACTTCGATGAAGTGCATTTTACGTTCTTTGCGGTGAAGCATCTGATTGAATCCTACGGGGTAAGGATTTCAGCGGAGGGAAAAACCTTTGCCTACAGCGGGGATACCGGTGTGTGCGATGGATTATACAAGGTTGCGTCCGGGGCGGATGCGTTCCTGTGTGAATCCACCTTCTGTGCAGGGGAAACGGCAGAGGAAAACCATCACCTGAGCGCGCATACCGCGGCGCAGACCGCCAAGGATGCGGGCGTCAAACAGTTGTTTATGACACATTATCATTCCGAGCAAGCTCAAGCGCTGCTGCAGGAGGCAAGACGGGTTTTCCCGGATGCCGTCCTTACGCAGATAGAAAGCACATACGCCGTAGGCGGGAAATGAGAACACAGCATATGAATTCATTACTTCATCAACATACGGAATCTATCGTTTCTGCGGCAATTCACGCGGTTTTGCCGGATGTTGCCGTAGTGCGTGCGCTGCAAGGGTATCGCTTTGGAACCGGAAAAATCGTTCTGGTGGCAGCAGGAAAAGCGGCATGGCAGATGGCAAACGCGGCATCTGACTGTCTGGGGGATCGTGTTGCGGATGGCGTGGTTGTTACAAAGTATGGGCATATAAAAGGACCGATTGCCCATATCCGCTGCTTTGAGGGCGGACACCCTGTCCCGGATGACGGCTCTTGCCGGGGTACGCAGGCGACGCTTGACCTTGTTCAGGGGTTGACGCCGCAGGATACGGTGGTGTTTCTTCTGTCCGGCGGGGGAAGCGCCCTGCTGGAAAAGCCTTTGATCCCTTTGGATGAATTGCAGGATATCACACAGCAGCTGCTGGGATGCGGTGCCGATATCGTGGAGATCAATACCATCCGCAAGCGGTTGTCTGCCGTAAAAGGCGGGCGTTTTGCTATGGCATGCGCCCCGGCACATGTGCTGTGCGTCGTCCTGAGCGATGTCTTGGGTGACCCGCTGGATATGATTGCAAGCGGACCGGCTTGTGCCGATTCGTCTACCTGCAAGGATGCGGAGAATGTCGTTAAAAAGTACGGCTTACATCTGTCCGCCGATGCGCTGGCTTGCCTTCGCAAAGAAACACCCAAGCAAATAGATAACGTAACAACGCGCATTACAGGCAGTGTTCGGGAACTTTGCGCGGCAGCTGCCGATGCGGCGCAGGCACTTGGCTATGCGCCGATCCTTTTGACCGATCAGCTGGCTTGTCAGGCGCGGGAGGCGGGGCTGTTCCTTGCGGAAATTGCCCGAACACATCAGCACCCCGACAAACCCATGGCGTTCATAGCCGGAGGCGAAACGGTGGTCAAAATTATCGGAAACGGCAAGGGCGGGCGCAATCAGGAATTGGCGCTGGCGGCTGCACCCGGCATTTCGGGCTGCAATGCGGCGGTTTTTAGTGTTGGGTCAGACGGTACCGATGGTCCGACAGATGCGGCGGGCGGCTATGTGGACGGCGACACGCTGACAACCTTGCGGGCGGCGCAAATCGACCCGGTGGATTCTCTCAACCAAAATGATTCCTACACGGCGCTGAAGACGGCGAAAGGATTGCTTTTTACCGGTCCGACAGGAACCAATGTAAATGATGTTGCTGTTGTGCTGATTCGGTAAGTCTTTATACGGCATATTACACAAGACATATGAATCCTTTTCTGCCTGCCCCAATAACACAAGTTTCTCTCAACGCAACGAGAAGAGCGCTGTTACCATACAGTGCTCTTCTCGTTTTACTAAAAGAGTCGGCAATGATATTCAATCAGAACGACCCGAAAAGGACATCAGATTACCAAAAAAGGAAATATGGATTATGAATTTGTTTTTATGCTCACGTTTTTGCAACGTGGGGACTCTTATTAAAGAAAATTTGCAAAATAAGAGAATTGCATTTATCCCGACAGCCGCAGCCAAAGAAGGGGTTTCGCGGTATGTGCTGGCGGGTCGGGAGTTGCTCAGCGAAATGGGAGCAATCGTTACAGAAATTGATATTTCTAAGGAAAACAGGAATACAATCTGTCTCTTATACACATCTCCGAGCCCACGAGACACTGAGCGATCT
>ENA-OZAG01000840-OZAG01000840.1-human-gut-metagenome-genome-assembly--contig:-NODE-840-length-14031-cov-3.887665_pt1 | contig 14031 bp, 10 predicted proteins | sample MGYA00243300_ERZ653497 | MGnify/ENA primary metagenome ERZ653497 (study PRJEB26926, sample SAMN06164955) | human gut metagenome | biome: ENVO:00009003; feature: ENVO:2100002; material: ENVO:00002003...
ATGTGTATAAGAGACAGCTCTTAGTAATTACTATATCAAATACTATAAATAAGCCATCTGAAAAAGAAAAAGGACAGTGCAGAAAATTTGCCGCACAACAGTCTCTCTTTTCAGAAGGCTTGCAGAATGAAAGGGTTACACAATGAAAATGGAATATGTGAATGTAAACGGCTATCTGATTCCAAAGTTGGAAAATGGTCCAATCACAGACAACACCATTGGAAAATACGGCATGATGCGAGCGCGATACCTTGATGAGCATCGACCAATGGAGCGCGACCAGATGTTGTTGGATGGAACGCTGGCACAGCACCTCACGAACATTGACTGCGAGGCACATCGTCAAGTTGAAAGTCTTACCAAAGTATTGGCAGCGGAAGCCAAAATCAATGAAGAAATGAAACGTTGTAACCCGCTGGAATGGGCAGCAGCTATGCAAGGCTTGCAAGCACAGGCCGAAGAAATTGTGTGTGCTGAACTGATTTACGCAGAGGAAAACACGAACGATTCACTCTCTTTACCGGGAAAGTGATAGCGTTCCCGGACAGTGCGGCAAGCACGTCATTATGCTGTCATGCCAGCATAACGACCGTTTGTTAGGGGCAAGCCCCTAAGACCCCAATAGGAGAAAGCAAATGTTAAAACGCCAAAAACAAGTAACGGTACGTTTTACCGAAGAAGAATACCATCAACTGAAAAATAAATGCGATGCAGCCGGTATGAAGATGGAGCCATTTCTCCGAGCGTTGGTTAGTGGCTGTACAATACGCGAACGCCCGCCGGATAGCTATAAAGCCTTGGCAGCACAGGTAGCCGCAGTCGGCAACAATTTGAACCAGCTTACCCGGCTGGCTAACAGTACAGGCAAGATTGAAAATGCTCAACTTGCCGAGGCGAGCCGCATCATGCAGCGCATCTGGCAGTTTATGCAGGAGAAAAGTTAATGGCTATTACAAAGATTTTGCCCGTTCGTGGGCAACTAAAAGGCTGCTTAGACTATGCTGCCAATCCGCAAAAGACAGAATATTTCAGTACGGCAGATATGCAGCGGTTAATCGGCTACACACAGAACAAGGATAAAACCGAACACCAGCTTTATGTTTCGGGCTTTAATTGTATGCCGCAAAATGCTTATTGCATTATGCAGGCAACGAAACAACGATGGGGCAAGCCTTTGAACGGTGGCAATGTGGGCTATCACATTATTCAAAGTTTTAAGCCCGGAGAAGCAACGCCGGATCAAGTGCATGAAATTGGCTGCGAATTCGCACGGCGATTCTTAGCAGATCGGTTTGAATGTACCGTCAGCACCCATTTAGACAAAGGCCACTTGCATAACCATATTGTTGTAAACTCGGTTTCGTTTATGGATGGTCGAATGTTTCGTAATGATTTTACTACTTACTACAAGGGTATTCGAGCTATTTCCGACGAACTGTGCCGCGAAAACCGCTTGTCGGTTGTAGAAACAGACGGACACGGGAAATCTTACGGCGAGTGGAAACATGAAAAAGAGGGCACACCTACGCTACGCGGTATGGTAAAAGCCGATGTGGAAATGGCGATGGCTTCCGCAGACAGCTTTGCCGGATTTATTGCAGAGTTGCAGCAAATGGGTTATAAGGTGAAATACGGACCGAAGGTTACACATATGGCTGTGCGCCACAAAGATGCACAGAGAAATATTCGATTGGATAAGATTAGTCCACGCTTCAGCGAGGACGCCTTGCGGAGTTACTTCCAAGAGTTGCGTAAACTTCCGCCCGCAATACAGCAAGAATACAAGCAGCAAACAGCACCTCATCCACCACGCTGGCAGCCGAAAGAGCTGCCTATGCCTGTTCGCCGCCGCGCACGGTGTCGCAGCAAGCTGAGCCATAATTGCCGCAAAATTACCGGCTTTATGGCTTGCTATTATCGCTACTGCGCATTGCTGAGAAAAGCATATAAAGGCAAAGTTGGCAAGCGGTGCTATTACCTGCTGCGCGATGATTTTCTGCGGTACAACCGCTATCGGAAGCAATGCGACTTTCTATGGGAACAGCGAATCACAACGCTTGATAACCTTTTGACTTGTAAAGAAAATCTGCAAGCTGAATATAATGCCCTTACAGCGCAGCGTAAGGTGCTCTACCGTAGTAAGGGCAAAGTCGCCAGTATTAACCGTTCAGAACAAATACAGGCGCTTACAGCCCGTATTAGAGCATTGCGGCGAGATATTGCAACCTGCGTGGATATTGAGATGGATTGCGAAGCAGTGCGGAATAAGGTGCAGCGGGCAGCACCGCTACGGAATGAAAAATGCCAAGAAAATATATATCGCAGCCGCTTCTAAACTTAGTAATCACGCTGCCACCGCATTTGCGTTCACACGCTCTATTGCCTGACGAATCCCCATCCATACAGACAAATCGGTAAAAACTTCCACAATGCTGCCGTGGTCGGTAAACGGAGCCTCCTGCAAGACGGACAAATCTTTCATCATGCCGTTGTGGACAATGTACTCTACGATCTGGTTCACAAAGTAAATCTGTCTGCTGTCAAGGCTGGCATCGTTCAGATACTGCGCAAAAGCCTCTTTTGCGGCGTTCATGTCAAGGCCGACAATCTCCCTCACAAACTCGCCCAAAGGCTTTTGACCGTACTCGGCTTCGTAGTCCTGCTTTGTGCCGACTTCGTTCCACAGAATTTCTTCCAGTGCCTTTACATCATCGCTATTCAGCGGAATGTTGCCTTTCAGTTTGGCAATAACGGCGTTATCCGTATGCTGCCGCACATAAAATTCTGCCTTGGCCTTGTAATTTTTCAAGTCATCGTTTTCCAACTCGGACTCGTTCCAATCTTCGGACAGAATTGCGTCATCGAAATTGGTATCATAGCGAACTTTTACGATAGGAATATACTTGATAAGGTCGCGTAGGTTTTCGCGGATATGCTCAAATTCGTTAATCCCGGCTGTTTCCAAATAATCCGTGTGCAAAATCTTATTGAGAAGATCAGATTGTGCCATGATTTCCGGAATGTTTGCAACAGATGCAACGGCAGCAACCTTTTTCATCAAGTCGCTACGTGCCTTGCCATACTTTTTTCCTGCAAGGTAGGCAAGCTCTATGCCGTACATCAGGGCATCAAAGCGCATCGCCTTGGGGTCATCTTCTTCTGGGGTAATCAGCGGCGCTAACTCCTGCCCCATCAGCAAGGTGTCCTCATAGGTCAGAGCGGCGTAGTTGTCCGCGTTGGCATACAATTCCACATATTTCAAGTGCTGGCGCACAGCAAAGTTGTCTTTATTCAACTCCTGTACTTTGCGCACCATATCATCCACAAGTGCCTTGCGGAACGCAATCAAATCAGTGGTCTGATATGCCAAATCTTGCAACTTAAAAGCAATCTGCGCTTTCAAGTGGAAAATTGCCCCTTGCAGCGCAATCATGTTAGCAGTGGGTTTTCCCTTGCTCATGCGGAAAAACTCAAAGTTCCCGCAGAAGTCAAAGATATAAAATTTGTCTTTATCCTTGCCGTCCAACAGAGCAGGGCAAAGGCGCGTACCGCGACCAATCATCTGCCAGAACTTTGCCTTGCTCATAACTTTTTTGAAAAACACAAGGTTCAGCACTTCTGGCACATCGATACCTGTGTCCAGCATATCTACGGAAATTGCAATCTGGGGCAACTTTTTCGGGTCAGAGAATTCATCAATCGCGCTTTGGGCATAGGTCATATAGTTGTCGATGACCTTGGCAAAGCCGGGCAAATGGGGGTATTCTTTATTGAATACCTCCAATATTTTTTCCGCGTGGTCATGGTTCTTTGCAAAGATTATTGTCTTGCCCAGCTTGTTGCCGTAATCGATTTTGATACCTTTTGTCATCAGGGTATTCAGAACCTTGGAAATTGTATCCTCGTTAAAGACCCATTCGTTCAGTTTCGACGAATCGATTCTTTCAGGCAGCTCTCCGTTTTCGTCCTCAAATGTGCTCTCGTAAATCTGTTTTTCTTCATCCGAAAGTGCATCGTAAACAATGCCTTCCTCAATAAACTTCAACTTTGTTTCAACGGACAAAAAATCTACGAGATATCCGTCCTTAACGGCTTGCGCCAGCTCGTAGCCATAGGTGGGAACACCGTTTTCCAATTCAAAAATTTCATAGGTGTTCTTGTCGATTTCATCCTTGGGCGTTGCGGTCAAGCCGACCAATGGCGCGTCAAAGTAGTTGAAGATGTCCTTGTACTTGTTGTAAACCGAGCGATGTGCCTCATCGCAGATGACCAAGTCAAAGTGTCCGCAGGTAAACAGCTTGCCGTTCTCATCCTGTACGCTGTCAATGACATTGTACATGGTTTGATAGGTGGAAAACACACAATGCGCCGTATAGTTGTCTTTTTCTTCGCAGAGGTTTGTAACGGACAAGTCCGGCAGCAGGTTCACAAAGCTGCGCTTTGCCTGCGTGACAAGGCTGTTGCGGTCCGCCAGAAACAGGATGTTTTTCACCCAGCCGTGTTGCAGCAGCACATTGCACAGGGCAATCACCGTGCGTGTTTTGCCGGAGCCGGTAGCCATGACCAGAAGCGCCTTGCGGCGGTTGCGGGTAAAGGCATCACAGGTCGCTTTGATAGCGCCCTCTTGGTAATAGCGTCCGGCAATACTGCGGTCTACCATCACATTCCGCAGGCTGGTACGCATGGATTGCAGGTTAAACAGCTTTTCCAAATCGCGTTTGGAATAAATGGCAGCGCATTTGCGTTCGGGGTAAATGTTGTCAGTAATGCGTGTTTCAAAGCCGTTGGTCAAAAAGATGACCGGGCGGCGGTGATACTTCTTTTCCAGCAGATCGGCATACAATTTTGCCTGTTGGCGACCTTTTGCCACATCTACACAGGTGCGCTTGGCTTCTACCACAGCCAAAGGACGACCATCGTCGCCGTAAAGCACATAATCGGCATAGCCCACCTCGGATTTGTTGGGCATACCGGGCAGTTCCACCTCATTCTGCCAGTCTTTGCCTTCGGTCCAGCCTGCATCGGTGAGCATGGTATCAATGTACAGCTTGCGGGTCTTATACTCGGACAGATCAAGCGGTTTGGGGACATAGGTCTGCTGCTGCTCGGCACGGCGCGCAGTGAGTTCCTCTTTCAGTGCGGCGTTTTCTGCGATGAGGGCAGCAAGGTCAATGTCCTTTTCTTCGTCAGGCTGCGCTGCGGGGGCTTCGGCGGGCTGCTCCAGCAGGGCGCGGTCAAAGTGTCCGGCAGTATAGTTTTCCCCATAGCAATACGCCACAAAATCAAGGAAAATGTACAGGTTTTCAAGGCATAATCCGGCCTGTTCTTCGGTGACTTTTTTGCCGCTGTGGGCGGCATTGTTCCCCATGCGGCGGATAAAATCCATGCGCCGCCAGATGTCCGTGCCGACAATATCCCGGAAATCCTCGGCGTTCATCAGGCTGACCAGCGTGTCCTGATAGGGCATGACCAACGCCTTATCCACCGAGTACATCCATTTTACGGCAAACTCCATCGCCCTGCGGCAGTTGAGGACACAGGCGGACGGGTCGATAGAAAATATCCTTTCCGCTGCAATTGCTGCATCGGCAAAAGAATCAAATGTCCGTTTCGATTTCAAAAAATCAAAGTTTGTCATAATATCACTCCTTGGAGGATGAGACAATCGAGTTTATCACATCAAATATTTTTTGAAACTCGTCAAACGAAAATCCCTTAAAGGAATCCTTTTCTTCACAGATTGCATTGACAAATGCTGATTTCGAAATGCTGTAATCTCCCGTCCCGTCAGCATTCATCACATAGTTATTGCTTTCATGCTCAATGATTTTAATTGTGTCTGCAACTCTCGCTCCACTTTTATAATATAAGGATGGATTGCTCTTGCATACACCTGTTTTATAGAATTCGTTTCCAATAAAGAGTCTTTTACCTTCAAGTTCGGTTTTTATCTCTTCATCTGTAAAATAGTGTTCAATAGATATTTGGTTGCTTTCCGCGCGAGCGTGTGGCACAGGAATAGAAAAAGCAAAAATGTTTTTTCCTATTTTCACAAATTTCTCATTACGTATGTCTACTCTTGAACCATTTATTTCTGTAAGTAAAGGCGTGTCTCTATCAAACATACCAATAATCACTTGATTGGATTGCACATTATCTCGAAGGCTATGTAAGAATTTCAGAAGTACTGTATTATTACTTGTTCCGTCAGAAATTATAGGCTGAATGTCATATGCTTGGAACTCCGCCAGACCCAGTTTGAAAGCGGCTTGTTTTAGTAATTGAGCATCCGTTTTCCCCTCGGTAAGTATCATTGGCTTTGATAGGGTTTGAATTGTGCTCCGTAGATCGGAAATCTCTTTTTCTTTGGATTCGCTAATGTCCTGCATTGCTTTTAATTTTTCAAGAAAGCCTCTATACAACGCTATATAACCCAGTTCCTCATCGATAGGCGTATTTTCGTCCATCAAAATCGTCTTTCCATCTTTATTTCCAACCAGAACAATTTTCTTGTTATCTCGTTCCTCAAAGAAAGCCGGAGAATGGGTGGTTATGAATACCTGACAATTTTGACAGTAGACCTCGTCAAACTCTTTCGCAACCTGCATACATCTACAATATTCATAGGAGTTTTCAGGCTCTTCAAATCCCCAAATAAAGATATTTTTTGAATGTTTCGCAACATAATTCAAAATTTTGGGGATATAGTGCGCCTTAATACCATCACCACGCTTATCAATGCTGATTAAACCATTGCTCGTTTGCGTATTTACTTGAAGAAGCCCATGTGTGTAATTTAATGTATTGGGCAATTCCACAAAATTCTTTATTCCGGTAGCATCTTCAAAATCTTTTTGCAATTCACCAATAACATTTTGAACCGCATGATTGGCTTCATTAATAGGTGTATCTAATATTTTCTTGTTCTTTGACGAAAATAAGCTTTCTTGCAATAGATTTAGAGTTTCTTTAAAAACCTGTTCGTCTTTTATCGCCGGAACATAAATATAGCGAATTCTGTTCAGAAAAGTGCTAAGAGAGGTATTTGTAGTCTTTTCTGAGAACTTTTTCCCTTGCTTTTTTGAAAACTGTTCCATTCGTGCTAGAACATCCGAAGTCATTTTACATTCCGAGGAATGCATGTCCCATCGTTTGGTAACAGAAAAGCTGGGCGGAAGCGAGTTTTCCATTCTATTCCCGCGCAAAAATCGAATCGATATAGAGATAAACTGTTGACCTCGAATTGTATCCTTCTTCACTTCATCTCTGCGAATATTGGAATAGTCCTCAACAAAATCAAAATTATGAAGATAGTCGGATTGTTGACAAAAAAATAAGTTCAGTGCTTTTAATATGTTTGATTTTCCAACATCATTTCTTCCAGAAACAATTGTTATATCTTCGCATTGTCCGATGTTTAATGTATAGACTGATCGGAAGTATCGAATGGTAATGCTATCTATTATTTTCATTTTTTCTCCTAAAAATTGTTTTTCCTAGAATATATTTAATTGTTAAGATTCTCAAAGTTTTATGCAACAACTTTTGATTTGTCGACTTGATTTACAAACATAACAAACTGCTCTTGCTTCTCCATCGGAGGAACGAGAACACAAAGTTTTCTAATATCACCCAAAGAAATGAATTTCTGCGTTCCACCTCTTACTTTACTTAAAACGGCATCTTCAAAATAATCTGACATAAGTAAGGCGCGAACATAAGCGTTCAATACTCTCGAAGAATCTTTGAACTTGATAAGCGCAACATTCTTGATTGCAAAGTTTGGTTCAATATCAACGATTACAGGTTTACCAATTGTGCCAATCATAGGCATGATGATATCCCCTGTATCAACCTTGGACCTTTCGTTGATTTTCTTGAAATCAGATTCACATATCAGAGAACAATCAGTCAGGTTGATTTTTCCACTGCTAACATTCTTAGATGTTACTAAAGGATATCCGGTTTCATAGTAACTCGGAGAATCATGTGTACCATCACGAACATCGCAAACTGTGCTAAGTAATGCCTTTTCCCATCCAAATGGATTAAGAACAGTATCTCCAAACAATTCGACAAATCGAGCTTTGACGAGTTCGTCCAGCTTTTGGAGTTGTTTTTGATGGAACTTGATTACGAAAGCAATTTTATCTAAGACTTTCACTCTGTGGGTTTGTTCGGAAAGCAACGGAATTTGTAATTCAATATCAGCTACTTCTTTTAGATATATACCTTTTTGAGCAACGCCTTTTGCGCGGCTTTCAATATGATTTCGATTTGCTTGTAAGGCGTACATCAGATATCTTGAATCGCAAATTTCCACATTAGGATGTAGTACCGCAACACTTCTTTGTAATGTGAATTGTGGCATATTCTCTCCTACAACTGCTGCTCTGCCAACTGTTCCCACTATTGTTAGTAATACATCACCGCTTTTTATTCTTGTTCGTTTGCTTTCTTGTTCAAAATCAATTTGACTTAGATACCGAGGACTATCAAAAGTGATTTTGTCATCAAAAACATTTTTGGAACTTAACATCAAGTAATCGCTATTTTCTAAGCCCTGCGGTGGGTTGTGACTACCATCGGTAACCCCTGAACAGATATCTTTTATTCTCATCAATTTTCTCCCACAAATCCGAAGTTGTATCAGGCGATAAACTTCTGGTGGGAGGCTTTGACGTTGGTTTGGTTGACCATAGCATACTGCATAGTGGTATCAATTTGCGAATGACCGAGGATTTTTTGCACCTGTTCAATCGGCATACCTTTATCTATGGCGCGGGTTGCCATCGTGCGGCGGAATTTATGCGGGTGGATTTTTACCAAATTGACGCTGCGCCCCAGTTCCCGCAGACGAACCTCCACGCCGCTGATTTTCAAGCGGTCATGTGGTGCGTCCAAAGTGACAAACAGGGCGGGGTTGCGGTCTGTACGGTGCTTTAGATAATTTTGCAGGTGCAATTTTGCCTTTGCATCGAAATATACACGGCGTTCTTTATCGCCCTTGCCAAATACCACACACTCGCGGGCTTCAAAATTCACATCGTCAATGTTCAGATTTACCAATTCACCAACACGGATGCCTGTGGAATACAGCAGGTCGATCATTGCCAAATCACGCGCACAGGCGCAATGGTCGCGCAGCTGCTCAATGGCTTCGTCCGAGATCGTTTCTTTAACCTGTTGCTTTGTCTTGATTTTGTGGATTCGCCGCATAGGGCTTTTGAGGATATAATCCTCTTCTTCCAGCCATGAGAAAAAGCTGGAAATGTTACGGCGAATATTATCTACAGTCACTTTGCCACAGCCGTTGATTTGCTGATACCCCGAAAGATAACTGCGAATTTCTTCCGTGCATATTTTTCGGATGGGCGTGGTAGTACTTTGCAGCATTCGCTCCACCGTAACACGGTAATATTGCAGCGTTCTTTCAGAGCAACCCTCAATTTTCTTGGCATCCAGAAACATTTGCAGATATTCGGCGTTGGAAATTTCTGCTTTTTGCGGTTCGTTTTCTGCCAGATTTTTCAGCAGCACTTCTTGCAGCTTTTTCATCTGGGCAATGCTCAAATATTCCGCCATTTCGTTGAGAATTGTGACAAGCTTTTCTTCCATGATGGTACACTCCTTTTCTGTGTACCATCGTCCTGCTCCGGCATAAGCCCGTATTTACTTTTTTTAGCCGAAATATTGCTGCATCAAGCTGTCAAACAGAAGCTGTGCTTCGTCCAAGGACTTCTGTACGGCAACTTTTGATTTGTCGACTTGATGAACGAAGGCGGCAAATCTATTTTGTAAGTCTAATGGTGGAACTATAACCTTAACAGCATTCAACTTTGCAATCGTTAATCTCGTGATTGCTGCACCTCCCATGTTATTACGAATATCTGAATACATATCCGCATTGTTGAGGAGTGCGGCCAAAAAGTATCCATTTATTACATTTCGGTTTTGTTTAAGCAACGCCACACTTGAGAGTAACGTAAATTCTTCCTTCAATGTATTCACTATTGCAATTCCAGTAGTTGCGCCATCTTTAATATACAGCACATCTCCTTGTTCAGGATTGCATCTCTCAAATATTGGACGATGAACGGCTTCTGGAACATACGTTATATTAGAGAAATCAAAGCCGGATGCTTTAATGTTTTTAGCAGTAATATACTTATAGTCACCCATTGAAAAGCTCTCTGGGGAGAAATGTGTTCCATCATTTAATTTTATGCAAACCTCTTTTAATGTTCTTTTGTTCCAATTCATTGGATTGGATATCGGGTCCCCAAACAATTCGACAAATCGAGCTTTGACGAGTTCGTCCAGCTTTTGGAGTTGTTTTTGATGGAACTTGATTACGAAAGCAATTTTATCTAAGACTTTCACTCTGTGGGTTTGTTCGGAAAGCAACGGAATTTGTAATTCAATATCAGCTACTTCTTTTAGATATATACCTTTTTGAGCAACGCCTTTTGCGCGGCTTTCAATATGATTTCGATTTGCTTGTAAGGCGTACATCAGATATCTTGAATCGCAAATTTCCACATTAGGATGTAGTACCGCAACACTTCTTTGTAATGTGAATTGTGGCATATTCTCTCCTACAACTGCTGCTCTGCCAACTGTTCCCACTATTGTTAGTAATACATCACCGCTTTTTATTCTTGTTCGTTTGCTTTCTTGTTCAAAATCAATTTGACTTAGATACCGAGGACTATCAAAAGTGATTTTGTCATCAAAAACATTTTTGGAACTTAACATCAAGTAATCGCTATTTTCTAAGCCCTGCGGTGGGTTGTGACTACCATCGGTAACCCCTGAACAGATATCTTTTATTCTCATCAATTTTCTCCCACAAATCCGAAGTTGTATCCGCCATCACAGCAGAGTTATTCTTTATCATCTTCATCTTTCACAACACCCTCAATCATCCCGGCAACAGCCTGCCCCAGCAGCATTGTGCTTGCGTTTTCTGCCGCAACCACCGGGCGACCGGTCTGCGCTTCAATTTCTTTTCGGGCGTTGCCGGCTACCGTGCCGCCCTGCTTTGCCACAGTGCGGTTTTCTTCCAGCCCTTGCGGATTCTGAGCCTTGGTGAGTTCTGTTGTGGTGGCTTCCGCCAACATATTCAGCGCCAGCTCCAACGTACTCATATTGTCGCGCAGGTTTTCCTTTTTCAGCCCTTTCAGGTTCTTGTACTGACGCGTATTCAGCCCAGACCACGCCTTTGTGACTTCATCCGTTAAAATGGCGTACTCCTGCCCTTTTTGCACCCCGTGTGCGCTCCACGCATCGGTCAGCTCCTTGCGGGCGCGGATGGTTTGCAGGCGCTGGTTGATCCACTCCGGCGGGTAGCCTTTCTGTGCATAGGTGTCCAGCGCGCGTTCAATGGTAAGCTCCGGGTCGATGATTTCCTCAATGCGCTCACGCCCGACCATAGCCAGCCACATTTTGAACGGCTCGGCCTTTTTGGACGGGATGGACTGAATGATGCGCAGCAACTGCTCGGTATTCGCTACATCCGTAAGGCGGCGCTTGCCATCGGCGGCTTTCATTTTCAACTGGTGACAATTTGTCACCAGTTCATTTCCTTCTTCCTTCAAGCGCTGCTTCAGCTTGTTCCAGTATTTTCTGCCGGTCTTGTAGTCGGGGCTTTCTGTCAATGCAACCACGACATCCACCACCGAAAAATACCATTCTTCTTTTTCCTCATCCCAAGCGGTGCGGATGGTCTGATCTTCAAATACTTGCAGTTTCTCGTTTTCCGTCATGGTGCGCTCCTTATTTCAGCATCTGCTCCAGCTCGTTCATTGCCGTGTTGACCTCTTTCTCCAAGCGGCGCAGCTCTGCCATGATCTCACTCGTCGGCGGGTACTCCACAGGCTTGTACTCGGTCTTTTTGTATTTGTTGATGGACAGATCGTAGCCGTTATCCACAATTTCCTGCTTGGGAACAAAGAACGATTTTTCCGTGCGGGCGCGGTTTTTCTCGGCGTCCAGATTTTTGAAGCGCGCAATAATGTCGGGAATATCGTTCTCCTGCACGGGGCTGCGCTTGTCGTCCAGCGAAAGACCGTCGGCCTGCATATCGTAGAACCACACGTTATCCGTGCCGCCATGCCCGGTCTTGGTGAAAATCAAAATGGCAGTGGAAACACCGGCATAGGGCTTGAACACGCCGGACGGCATCGAGATAACTGCCTCCAGACGGTTGCCGTCTACCAGTTCTTTACGGATTGCCTTGTGCGCGGTGGACGAGCCGAACAGCACACCATCGGGAACAATGCAGGCGCAGCGCCCGCCGATTTTCAGCATACGCAGGAACAGCGCAAGGAAAAGCAGTTCGGTTTTCTTGGTCTTGCAGACCTTCAGCAGGTCGGCGGATACGGTGTCCGCGTCCAGGCTGCCCTTGAACGGCGGATTGGCAAGAATCAGCGAGTATTTTTCTTTGTCTGGGTTCTGGTCGCTCAGGCTGTCGCGGTACTCAATGTAGGGGTTATCGATGCCGTGAGTCATCATGTTCATGGCGCCGATGCGCAGCATCGTGCGGTCCATATCGTAGCCGAAGAACATATGATTCATGTAGTGGTCTTTTTTCTGACGGTCAAAGAAGATTTCTTCTTTGCGGTTCTCTTTCAGGTACTCGCCTGCCGCCACAAGGAAGCCGGAAGTGCCACAGGCGGGGTCGCAGATAATTTCGTCCGCCTTGGGATCCATTAGCTCGACCATCATTTTGATGATATGGCGCGGCGTGCGGAACTGACCGTTCAAGCCGGACTGTGCGATTTTGGAGAGCAGATATTCATAGGTGTCACCGCGCACATCCACCGCCTGCGACTCATTCATCAGGCGGTAGATTTTGTCCAGCGCGTCCACCACTTTGGACAGCAGCAGCGGCGTGGGCAGCTTGAAAATGGCGTCGTCCATGTATTTGGAGTAGGCACTGTTCTTGTCGCCGTGCAGATTTTTGATGAACGGGAACACCCATTCCTGCATGGTGGCGTACATTTTCTGCGCCGGAAAGTCGTGGAACACGCTCCATTTGAGCTGCTGACCGTCGATGGTGCGCTCGCCGAGCTGCACCTCGTCCGCAAAAATGCTCTGGTACGGCAACCCCAGCATGGCGGCTTCCTTGGCGCGCAAATTGTCGGAATCGTCCAAGTCGTGAATGAACATTAAATAAGTGATTTGTTCAATGACATCCAGCGGATTTACAAGACCGCCCGCCGCAAAAATATCCCAAAGGCTGTCGATTTTGTTTTTGAGTTCTCCTGTAATCATGTTAGTTCTCTCCGTTCCAAATGTAAGAAGTGTAGCGGCCACCGCCGATTTTTGTGATGTGCTTGTTATTTAGCAGGTCTGCCAGTGCCCGCTGGACAGTGATTTGGCTGATGTCCGGACACTGCTTTAGGATTTCGCTTTTGGTGATTTCACCTTGGTGCAATTTGATGATTTCCCGCACGCGGTCAGGCTTTGACAGACCCTTGGCGGTTAGCTGTGTGGCAATCTCGTCAAAGCTTTTGTATGCCGTAACAAGAGTGTTCAGCAGGTAGGCGGTAAAAGGTGCGTAGTCATTTGTGCCGGCAGCCCAATTATGGGAACTGCGTTGCAGCGATGTATCGTAGGATGCTTTTGTGTTAAAAAGAATCGCGTCTATGCTGCTGTATTGCTCCACTTCATAGCCAGAACGGTACAGGAGCAGTGCCAGCAGCAGGCGGCTCATTCGTTCGGTGCCGTTATCGAAGGGGGCAATGTTCAGAAAGTCCACCATGAACAACGGAATCAAAAGCAGCGGGTCAAGGACTGGGTCTTGCAGGGCTTGTTCAAAGGCATTGCATAGGGAAGCAAGGCTTTCAGCGCATGGTTCGCCGGCGGTATCTTTATAGTTGCCACCCACAGCTTTACCGCTGAATTTGTATAAATCCCGATGCAACTGTAAAATAGTGGATGGTGCCGGTGGCAGGAAGTCATAATTGGCACTTATGGAGGGTAGCACATCCCGATAACCTGCCACTTTTTTCTCATCATCGGTTT
>ENA-OZAG01000843-OZAG01000843.1-human-gut-metagenome-genome-assembly--contig:-NODE-843-length-13983-cov-5.866025_pt1 | contig 13983 bp, 13 predicted proteins | sample MGYA00243300_ERZ653497 | MGnify/ENA primary metagenome ERZ653497 (study PRJEB26926, sample SAMN06164955) | human gut metagenome | biome: ENVO:00009003; feature: ENVO:2100002; material: ENVO:00002003...
TCTACACTTATGCGATCGTCGGCAGCGTCAGATGTGTATAAGAGACAGCATCAGTGGCACAAAAGACCTCACTGAAGGAAAGCCTTCAAAGCTTATATTGAACTTTGGTCTGCCCCTTCTCTTTGGTCTGATATTTCAGCAGTTTTATAATATGGTAGATTCTGTCATAGTCGGGCAGAAGCTTGGGACTGACGCGCTGGCGGCTGTGGGTTCCACCGGAAGCATCAACTTCATGATACTCGGTTTCTGTATAGGAATCTGCAACGGATTTGCAATACCTGTTGCACAGGCTTACGGTGCGAAGGATTTCAAGGCTCTTAAGGCTTATATAATCAACAGTATATGGTCATCCGTTGCACTGGCTGCTGTTATAACAGTGGCAGTAAGTATCTTTACCATGCAGATACTCAAGGCTCTCAGAACACCTTCGAATATCATCGATGATGCATATATATACATATTTATAATATTCCTGGGCATTCCGGCAACCTTCCTCTACAACCTGACTGCCGGAATACTGAGATCACTCGGAGACAGTATCACACCTGTCATATTCCTTGTGGGTTCATCAATTGTCAACATAATACTTGATCTTATACTTGTTGTTCCTATGGGCGTCGCCGGAGCTGCAGTTGCCACAGTAGCTTCACAGGCAGTGTCAGGAATCATATGTACGATATACATGACAAAGAAACTGAAGTATCTTGAATTCAGTAAAGAGGATTGGACATTCAGCATGCGCCACTGCCTTAAGCTCTGCGGTATGGGTCTGCCTATGGGCCTGCAGTACAGCATAACCGCCATAGGCAGTGTCATTCTTCAGACCGCAGTCAATGATATGGGTTCAACATATGTTGCAGCCGTATCAGCAGGAAGCAAGATTTCCATGTTCATGTGCTGTCCTTTCGATGCAATGGGCTCCACCATGGCAACATACGGAGGTCAGAATGTTGGTGCCAGACGTCTTGACCGTGTTGATCAGGGACTTAAAGCCTGTATCAAGATGGGAATCATATATGCCCTCGTGGCTCTGGCTTTCTCCATCGTATTCGGAAAGCAGCTTGCACTTCTCTTTGTAAAGAAGGAACAGATTGAGCTTATCGGCTACATATATGAATTCGTAGTTATCAACGCCGCATTCTACATATTCCTGGCTCTTGTGAATATCGTAAGATTCATGATACAGGGGCTTGGATACTCGACTTTCGCCATACTTGCAGGCATATGTGAGATGATTGCCCGTTCTGTTGCCGGTTTCGTGCTGGTGCCTCATTTCGGTTTCATCTGCGTATCACTAGGAAGTCCGCTTGCATGGGTATGTGCTGATCTCTTCCTGATACCTGCGTACCTGTGGGTTATGAAACAGCTGAGACGAAAATTCGGGGGAAATAAAATCAGCCGTGCAAAGTCCGCAACGGCAACAATATAATCGGTTTATGAACAGACTCACTTGTGTCTCGATCACATGTGAGTCTGTTTCATTTGCACCCTATTGGGATACTAAAGTCTGTTCTGCATCCTTTCCTGTTTCGGAGTGATTCCCCTCCACTTTTTATACACACGGATAAAATAACTGCTGTCCGAAAAACCATTTTCCTGCGCGATATATTCCATGGAATAATCCGAATACAGCAGCATGTTCTGCGCCTTGTTGAGCCTTATATACAATATGTATTCCTTACACGATCTTCCATAACGAGCCTTAAATGATCTGGCAAAGTGTGAATAACTCATACTGCACATTTCTGCCAGATCTTGAACCTCTATCTGTTCTGACGAATGCGCATCTATATATTCCAGTATGTGATTGAAATACACATCACCATCCGACCTCTTATGCTTAAAATCTCCATTTGTTTTCATTTGTCTTGCCATGATGATGAGCAGCTTATATATCCCAGACTGAACCGCAAGCATGTACATCTCCCGCTTTTCCGTATACTCCTCAAATATATCCTGAACAATATCTGCCATACTTTCTTTTAGTTTTTCAGACCTTATAACCATACAGAAATCTGTAGTCTCCGTCCTGTATACAAAGCAATCATACATTTTCCTTATATAAGTCTGGGGAATGCCCAGTGTATACATATTAAACTTTATGACCGCATACTTCACCGGCTCCTTACAGGTCTTATCCGCCTTTATACTGTGGAGCTGCAGCGGATATAGATAGCACATATCCCCTTTTCTGAGAACCGTCTCTCCATCATTGCAGATCACCCGGATAGATCCGCTGACTATATAAAGCATCTCACTGTAATAGTGCCAGTGCAATTCAGAATGCACACAATCTGTGTAAAATATATCATATGGCTGTTTCATCTCATCAATGTACTCAAATATTTCCATAGCAGTCTCCCCCTACGATCCAAGTTGTATCATGATAGGTTTATACTATTTTTTGCTCTTTATATAATACAATTATTACATTTATTTGTATATGATAAAAGCATATCAAACACATACTAATGAAGGAGAAAATAAGATGCAGAAAGCAGCAAACAAGCACATATCGCATTCAGCACAGAATCTGCTGGATTATTTATCGGAGATTTCTGGTAAAAAGATAATAACAGGTCAGCACACACAGACCAATTCTATGGAGGAGATTGACTATATATACGAACAGACAGGCAAATGTCCGGCACTCAGAGGTTTCGAGCTGCTTGGATACTCGCCAAACATAAACTATAATGATGCATCCGCAGAATGTCTCACAGAGGTATATGAAAATCAGGATACCCTTGACACCGCTCTCGAATGGGCAAAGAAAACAAATGGCATTGTCACTTTCACATTTCACTGGTTCTCTCCGATTGGAGGTCGTGACAAGAGTTTCTACACAGAGCACACTGACTTCGACGCTGAAAAGGTGCTCATTCCAGGAACAAGAGAACGTGATGCTTTCTACCACGATATGGACATCATCGCAAAGGAACTCCGAAGATTCCAGCTTGAAGATATCCCGGTTCTGTGGAGACCTTTCCACGAGTCCGAGGGCACCTGGTTCTGGTGGGGTGCCAAAGGTCCTGCTGTTGCGGCAAAGCTCTACAGACTCATGTTCGACTACTATACAAATGTACTGAACATCAACAACCTTATATGGGTATGGAACTGTCCTACAAAAGGCGTATACCCTGGAGATGACTTCGTTGATATTGTCTCCATGGACATATATCTGCCGGAATACACAGCAACCGATTACAGTGAAGAATACACAAAGCTTGTAGAAGCTACCTCTCCGAACAAGGTTGCCGCCCTTACCGAAGTTGGATATATACCGGATATACATCTTCTGGAGAAGTCACACACTCCATGGGCATACTACATGACATGGTCTGAAGAATTCTGCATAGGAGAAAAATTCAATTCCAACGAAAATCTTAAGGCTATGTATGACAGCCAATATGCTGTTACCGGAAAGTAAGTGGGTAAGTCTGTTATATGTAACGGCTGTAATGCTCACTTTATAAAACGACTTCAAAAATCGTTCCTCCAGACGGATTAGACTTAACTGCAATATTGCCATCATGCACTATCACGATCTCGCGGACAAGAGCAAGTCCCAGTCCTACGCCGCCAAGCTCACGGCTTCTGGATTTATCCACGCGAAAGAAAGGTTCAAACACGCGATCCTTCAGTTCTTCCGGGATACCATTTCCGGTATCCTCTACTGACAGGTAAACGTGTTTTTCCTTCTGACGCGCTGTCACTGTAACCCGTCCTCCTGTGCGGTTATATTTTATAGCATTCTCAACAAGATTGTATACCATCCTGTAAATAAGGATATCACTTCCGATCATCCTTATATCCGTGCATTTTCCAATAAGTTTTATATTCTTTTCCTGTGCAAGAGGTTCCAGATCCGCCAATACCTCATCAACAAGCGCGTCGACCATTATTTTATCATCCCGGCTCACAGTTTGAAGCTCACTCATATCAAGAAGTGTCTTTACCATTTTGCTGAGTCTCTCATTCTGTTCAGTGACCATCTTTATCGTCTGCAGAGTAACTTCGTCATCTCCCGGATGCCGGGAAGAATTATATGAATCAAGCTGTATCTGCATTAAAGACAGTGGAGTTCTGAGCTCATGTGCTGCATTTGCAGTAAACTGTCTCTGTATCTCAAATGCATCCGAGAGGCGTTCAAGCATCTTGTTATATGAAACGCTGAGCTGGTTCAGTTCTTTAACACTGTTTTCTTCTATTCGTGAATCCGCCAGATTCTGTGCCTGTACCTCTTCAATTTTATCAGAAAATTCACTGATAGGCTTTAGTGCATGCCCACTTATAAAATATGTAGCTACTCCGCCAAGCAGGGCCAGCAAGGCAGAAATTATCAGGCTGTTTTTCTTGTAATCTGCCTTATTATTGTACACCTTAACAGAAAAATCATTTGCAAATTCATCCCACTTATCCTCCGGAATACTGATATATATTTCATCAGTACCGCTCCCATTATCATCTCCCTGGGCATCAACGGTTTCTTGCAGAGAATCAATATAATACACGCCATTTTTATAGACAAGTAAAGTAAGGCATCCACATATAAGCGCAATATATAATGTGATTATACAGGTAAGCCTCCACTGCAGCGACATTCTTTTCATCTGTCGGACTCCTCTCGTATTTTATAGCCTTCTCCCACCTTGTTCAAAATCGGATCATATCCAAGCACTGCCTTAAGCTTTCTTCTCAGCGAAGACATATGTACTCTGATTGCTCCACTGAAGCTGTCAACCGAAGCATCCCAGACATGCTCCATCAATTCCTCCTGGCTTACCGGTCTGCCCAGATTAAGAAGCAGATATTCCAGGATTCCATTTTCTTTTCTTGTAAGGGGAACCTTCTCTCCTTTTGCGTATGCCTCACGTTTTATCGTATCAAACTTTATCCCGCCGCTTTCCAGACATACATCCTTCTGTACAAATTTTCTTCTTGTAAGGCTTCTGATACGTGCCTCAAGCTCCTGCAAATGAAATGGCTTTTCCATATAATCATTTGCACCCGCATCCAGCCCTTCAACCTTATCCGCGATCTGTCCCCTTGCAGATAATATGATAACCTTTGTCTCTTCATTTTTCTGTCTGAGTTCCTTTAAAATCTCCATTCCATCCACACCTGGCAGATTCAGATCCAGAACGATCAGATCATATTCCTCTGACAGAATGCATTCAAGAGCCTCTTCTCCGTCATAACAGGTATCCACCTCATACCCGACATCATACAGACTTTTCGCAATCATATCACATATCTGTTTCTCATCTTCAACTATCAATAATCTCAAAACTGTCACCTGTTTCTTAACAAAAATCCTTCTTAACAAAAATTTTACAACAGCTATTGTATAATACCAAAGTCAGCTGGTCAACAAACACAATCATGAAAGGAGCTACAATATCTTGAAGTACGGGAAAATATCTCAGATCATTTTACTCATCACGGGTATAGCAATGATCAGCTATGGTGCAGTCAGAGGTGAAGCGGCTGCCGTGCTCAGCAAAGCAATAAAATTATGTCTGGAGTGTGTAGGAATTGGATAAGAACAAATCAATATCAAAAAAAACAGCCAGAATACGCGGATGGATACAGGCAGCAGCCACGCTGCTTACCAATATTCACATCCCCAATTTATTTAAAGGCAAGATCTATCAGGGCAAAGCAAAAACAGTATGCGTACCGGGACTAAACTGTTATTCCTGTCCTGCTGCAACAGGAGCGTGTCCCATAGGTGCATTTCAGGCGGTCGTCGGATCGTCCAAATTTAAATTTTCTTACTACATAACCGGTTTTTTCATTTTAATCGGTGTGATCCTCGGAAGATTTATATGTGGATTTTTGTGTCCATTTGGATGGTTTCAGGATCTGCTTCACAAAATCCCCGGGAAAAAGTTTTCCACAGCCAGGCTGAAACCACTAAGATACCTGAAATATATAATCCTTATTGTTTTCGTTATACTCCTGCCGATGCTTGTAACGAACTCCATAGGAATGGGAGACCCGTTCTTCTGTAAGTATATTTGTCCACAAGGTGTTCTGGAAGGTGCTATACCACTTTCACTCGGAAATGCAGCTATACGCTCTGCACTCGGAAAGCTGTTTTCATTTAAATGCCTTATTTTAATTACAGTTGTCGTTCTGAGTATTCTGTTCTACAGACCCTTCTGTAAATGGATTTGTCCTCTCGGCGCAATCTACTCATTATTCAACAAGGTCAGCCTTATGAGTATCAAGGTTGAAAGCAGCAAATGTGTCGGATGCGGTAAGTGTTCAAAGGCATGCAAAATGGATGTAGATGTATGCAAAACACCAAATCATCCGGAATGCATACGATGCGGAGCATGTATGAAGGCATGTCCAAAAGATGCGATCCACTATCAGTTTATGGGAAAGCCATGTTCCCAAAAAGGACATAAGCAATCTTCCAAAACCAACATGTAACAATCAACCACACTAATATTATTTAAAGGAGCAATTATTTATGAAGGCAAAAAAAACATTAATATCTATTATCACTCTCTGTGCAGCATTATCTCTCACGGCATGTAACGGATCAGGATCTGCCACAACTGAGAGTTCACCAAAAACCCAGGCAGAAGTCACCACTGAAGCTGCGGACGATTCCAACACGAAGCTGGATGATTTATATCAACAGGAGAACCAGATCTTTGCAGATCACCAGGATGTATGGAACAAGGTATTTGGCATGATGAATAAAAGCAGCGCTGATCCAAGCGGAGATTATGCCGATTATCTGGCCAGCGCCGTTGAATCAAACAAGGAATCCTTTACAGATGATGAACTTAAAACACTTAACGATGATATTGAAACCATCAGACAGATTGAAAAGCAGATATCCGAAATCGAAAATAATAATACAGGATCAGAAAGCACCGACCAGAACGACAGTTCCGAAGAAATCACACCTTTCAATAGTTTCTCCGGCAAGGATTTGGATGGTAATTCTGTTGACGAAAGCCTGTTTTCCAATAATGCAGTAACTGTCGTTAATTTCTGGTTTACCGGCTGCAAGCCTTGTGTCGCAGAATTATCCAAGCTTAATGAATTGAACGATGCCATCAAATCGATGGGAGGCGAGGTAGTAGGTATCAACACAGAGACATTTGACGGAAACGAAGATGCTATCAAGGAAGCCGCAGCCATTCTTGACAGCCAGGGTGCAAAATACCGCAATATCTCCATTGACTCTGATTCTAGCATAGGCAAATATGCCTCCGACATCATGGCATTTCCTACAACCATACTAGTCGATAGAAATGGTAATATTGTCGGAGATCCTATGCTTGGAGGTATCGATGATCAGGCTAACTACGACTCTCTCATGAAACAGATCCAGTCAGTGATCGACGCTGATAACAAGGATAAATAATTATAGTTGACTTTAAATTGAATATACTAATGAAAGGACAAGAAGCCTTTCTGCTTTTCAAAAAAAGGTCATCTGGTTTTCAAGAAACCAGATGACCTTTTCCCGTGCAATAAAATTTCATATGCTTACTCCCTTCTTTTTGCCCCCCGTCTTTTACACTTCGATTCCCATCGTACGTATTGCGTTTAAATTTTTTTCTGCACGTTCTGCTTTTAATCGTGCAATCTCATTTTTAGTTATTTCATCTGAAAAAAATTTTTCATATTGTTTAATATCATCATTGTATCTTCCTTCACACCTAAGCAATCTCTCCTTTCCTTCCTTTTCTGTCATCTTTTTTTCTGAAACAAGTTGCATCACTCTCCTATTTGCCTCTTGGAAATCATTTTGTACTTTTGCGCTGTAAGATTCTACATCTGGATACTTTGCTGGCAAAATAAATGCATCTACATTACATTCTGTTTCTAATCTGACTTCCAACTCATCAAAGCCATATAGTTCCAAATAATCCACACAAGTCTTTAAATCCACCACCTTGTCAAATGCCGGAATTACATAATGCTCAATTCCTGTCATGGCAAACGCAATCTGTTCTCTGAGAGAAGCTTCATCTCCCTTTTTGATGATATAATCAACTCTCGGCTGTTCATTCTCGTAAACCGGTATTCCATTTCGCTTTGCCGTAAAATACATATCTAGCTGTGTTGTATTTATCCAATCCATGCTGGCATACACAGACCGGTTCAGATTAATCTCCGGGCGGTATATACTGCCGACCGCACAGTATACTTCAAACCGTTTTTCCTCCAACTGCGGCGACAGCGCCTGCTCCAGCCGATAGTTGATGACTTGAATAATCTCGGGCGTTGCCATCCTCACAAAGTGCGGATACCTCCCCTTTACTTTCTTGAACCCATGCGGTTCCAGCGTTTCCTTAAACGCCGCTTTAAGACTCTTGTCCACTTCCAATGTTCCCATTTCTCTTTCTCGCACACAACAGATGTACGATACCCCCTCCTAATATATAAGTTGTAGGGAATACACCACCTAACAGCCAGTTAGGATGTTTCCCTCTTGTTGCTAAAGCTGTAAGATAGATAAGTATCGGTCTGACCTATTTCTCCTTGGACCATTAGGCGTCCGCAGAAAAGCCTGTCAGCCAGCTTATCATTACAGCCGTTCGATTTATGTAGGTGGGACTGCTATGTGCACGTCCGATTGAGACCCCAGGAGATTGAATAAGCAATGAGGAATGCTGAATACCATACAATTTCAACTTATGGAGGAAACCTTTATGTACAACGCAGTCGGAATTGAAGCTTCTAAACTCAAAAGCACCATCACTATCATTCAGCCCGCATGAGTTGTTATTCGCAACCCCTTTGATGTCCTACATACATCTGATAAGCTGAACACCCTTGTAACCTATCTCAAGTCTCTGTAGGGTGAAACCAGAGCTGTCATTGAATGTACAGGTCGTTATCACGAGCCTGTTGTCAAATCTTTATCTGAAGCAGGTATCTTTATCTCTGCCGTCAATCCAAAACTGATTAAGGGTCAAAAACAAAATACACTCCGTAAAGTAAAATCAGATCCCGCTGATGCGAGAAAAATCGCTAAGTATGCTCTTGACAACTGGGCAGAACTGCGTGAATATTCAAGTATGGATACTACAAGAGAACAACTTAAAACACTAAATTCGCAGTTCACTTTCTTCATGAAACAGAAAGTTGCTGCCAAAACCAATCTTATTTCACTCCTAGATAATACTTATCCCGGTGTGAACAAACTCTTCGACAGCCCCACTAGAGACGATGGTAGTGAAAAATGGGTTGATTATGCCTATTCTTTTGGGCATGTTGATTGTGTCCACAAAATTGGGCTAAAAGCCTTTACGGAACGCTATGAAGCATTCTGTAAGAAGCATCATTATAACTACCAGAAAAATAAGCCAGCCTTACTATTCGAGGAGTCCAAACAACTTGTTGCAGTGTTCCCAAAGGAAAAATCTTACAAACTCCTTATTCAGCAAAGCATTCAACAGTTGCGTTTGGTATCGGAACACATCGAAATCATTCGTAAAGAAATGAATGGGCTTGCTTCTACACTGCCCGAATACGAAACCGTAATGAGCATGTACGGTGTTGGTGAAACCTATGGGCCTCAGTTGATTGCTGAAATCGGGGATGTATCTCGTTTTACACATCGAGAGGCTATCACTGCATTTGCCGGTGTTGATCCTGGTGTAAATGAATCTGGACAATTCATGCAACGAAGCAACCGCGCTTCAAAGAACGGTTCTACAAGGCTTAGGAAGACCCTTTTTCAAGTGATGTCCACATACCTTCAAAACAAGCCTGTAAACGAACCTGTCTATCAGTTCCTTGATAGAAAACGTGCTGAAGGAAAACCATACCTTGTTTACATGACCGCTGGTGCCAATAAATTCTTACGAATCTACTATGGCAAGGTTAAGGAGTGCTTACGCAACTTAGAGCAATCTCAAATCGAAGAGTCTTAAATATCAAACGATTATCACCTCCGTTAAGCTAGCCGTTTTGGGTAGCCTATTTCTTGTGCCTATTTTTCAATTCTTAAATTTCTTCAAAAAGTACTTGACTTTTTATTAGTAGGCTCTTCCACCTATTATCGCTGTATTAACTATACATGATACATTCTTTTTCAATTGACAGAACAAGTCTTTCAGTATATTCACCAACTTATAATCCAGGTCATTTGTTGGTTGATCAATAAAGATCATGATGAAAACATTTTTTCTGCTATCATTCGTCAGATTTTTGATGTCATGATCTACGATATCCGCTGCAAGAAGAGAAGTGAAACGAAGCCAGTTTGTTTTTGTAGAATTAATGAAACGGTAGAACGTGTTCTTGGAAAAATCTTCCTTAAAAGAGCTGGTCCGTTGCTGCATATACATGCTTCTTCCAACAAAAATATTGCTGAGTTTGTACCAAAGCAGAGAAACAGGAGAAACACATTTTTCTTTCGTTCCATTGCATCTGGCAAGAAACTTGCCAACATGGTGTTTAGAAAAAAATCTCTTAACACAGTCAACTAAGGCTTTTTCATCGGAATGGTTTTGTGGTATACTGGACATGGCATAAATCTCCTTTGTAAAGATGGTTTTTCGACAACTCCATTATACCAAACGGAACAGGTTTATGCCCTTTTTATTGGCTAAAATATTGAATTTTCAAGGCTCAACACACCATATCGGTGTGGGAAGTTTTAGTAAAATTACTATTCATATCAGGAATCATCATAAGCTCATTTATGACATCGGTATTCGTTTTATGGGCAGTTGTCCTAGCTTTAAGGTCATTCAAGATACAGTTGCTATGCGTAGAGGCATTTCGAATTGAATAATCCGGGGTGAAATCCATCACCTGTTGCATTTACAACTTAGGCACGGGAACGGGCTCCTATGTCGCCCCGCATATCATAATTCCACATCACCTAAAATGCACCTGCCAAATCTGGCGGAGCTACAACTTTCATTCCTGGCTTCGTATCTGCGTGAGTAGGTGTGGAAAAAGACCACTTCTGGTCCTGAGGCCTAGACGTGATTCCTGTATAATTTGCTTTATGAACTTCTGGCCCTTTACCAGAAGTTGTCCGTACCGACATAGGAGTACAGGTTTTCCACCTTATTAATAACGCGGATCCTGTTTGGCAGTTACTAATAATATGTCCGCAGGACTTGTAGTTCCTCCCAAAAGAATGCACAGTACAGCAACATTTTATCTTAAACACCCATTATACTTATGCAATTGAAACCAATCTCTTGATTTGAGGATTACTAATTGTCAATTCCTTCAAATTGTATTTTTTAATTACTGACTTCCATTGATTTCTCATTTTATTGCAATCGTTGATCGAATCGATAAGATTTGTCTCTTCTAACATATAACTCTCCAAATATGTTATCCATTCCGACTCCGTTAGGCGCTCTAATATTCTATCTGCAATCGTTTCAGCAGACCAACTTGTTCCATATGAATTTCCTAACTTAACATACAATACAGAAGTAATTGTTTCCTTTAAAGCTAACGTAGGAATTTGAGAACCCAAATCCTCGAGTTTTTTTATTATACCCGGCTCGTTATAGAAATTATTCACATCAAAATGAACATCTAGTAACTTGTTTGCAACCTGAATATATGTTCTTGAACGCACGTTCTCTTTAACATAGTCAAATGCATGGACTTGCAACATTATTTTATTTAAATCATTTATTTTTTTATGTTCAGAAGCATTTATATAATCAGTATATGCATCTGCAAGAGCTCGTCTCTCCTCAATTTTTAAACGTTCCCATATCGCTGGAAACATAATTTGCATATTGATAACAACATTATCATATTCTATTCCTTCGCAATCCCTAAATAAATTTAACAACGATCTTACTGATGTTTTTAAATAAAAATATGGACATGTTGCAAACATAGCCCTATCGTCATCAAACAATTCAGTAACTCTTCCACTTTTCAGTTTTTCTCTAAAGTCATTGAACTGAAGACCAAAGGATTCATGATTATTATATAAAATGTAGCTAATGCATGTTTTAATGATTATATTTGCTTCGTCTTGTGGCATTTCTTCATATTCATCAGCCTCATCATTATTAAAATAATTATAAAACTCATTCGCCTTTTGTAACTTTGATTGTCCCGCTTTATTAATAAAACCAAGCTCATGTGCCAAATCGATCAATCTATAAGCTGGAAGATTTCTAACATAGTCAATGTCACTTGCTTCCACCATATCTGCCACAAAATCTTCACCTAAAGATAATACTCTCTTTCTAAGCAATCCCATTGACCTAATCCATACCGTATTTGCTGCGGTAACAAAGTCTCCACCCAAATAATAGTTCTTCACTTTTGATTGTAATTGCGGCGGAAGCGCAATTCCATACTCTACCAATTGTGGAATATCTGTCATAATAGGTAGTTTCAACCCCTCCGGATTGCATAATTCTGTGCTTGGATTAAGATGTCTAATCAACTCACTATATCTATATTTTTCTAATCCTCTGTTACCATCAATTGCAATAATATCATTCATTTCGCCACCTCCTAATATGTTAAATCTGGACTCGTTAAGTGTAGCCATCTCTCTTCTCATATCTCCAGCAGAATGATATCTTTCCGAAAGATTATTACTAAATGCTTTATCAAAAAAATAATTCAAGCTCTTTAAAACAGTATTATTTTCTACTTTCTCGCTAATAATTCGCTTTGCATTATCTCGTTTATGTGGAGGTTTTCCTTCTCCGTCAAATAATGCATTTGGAATCTCACCTGTTAATACATAAAGGAGAATTGCTGCTGACTGGCTTAAATCTGATTCCAATGATCTTTTTTGTTGACTGGTTCCGCTTACAAGTTCCGGCAAAATTAAAAAACGATTTCCTAATTGCTGATTAGTTGGGGTACATCCATCATCATCCTCCAAGTTGAATGATAGCCCAAAATCAATTAATACAAAATCATCCAAATTACCTTGTTTCAGCATAATATTATCAGGCTTAATATCTCTGTGTATTATTCCATTGTTATGGCAACATTCAATTGTTTTTAAGAATTCCATGTAAAAAGAAATCGCCTCAGCGTAGGATATATCATGAGTTTCGACATACTGTTCCAAAGATATCCCATCGATAAAATCTGAAACATAATAAAGTTTTTCCGATAAATCTTTATATTTTTCCGCATTAGAATATGTAATATTCATTAAATGTCTATCAGATAGATGCTTTACATTACAAACTTCCATAAACATTCTTTGTCTTCGTTCTTCATCACTTTGCTTATTAAGAAATTTCAGCGCATAAAAACAACTGTCTATAGAATCTGTAACTTTAAAGACTTCACCTTGACCTCCTCGCCCCATTGTTTCACTAATTATCCATTGACCGTCAATTGTTTGTCCCACCTTCATCTGTTTACCCCCTTAATTTCTAGCACATTTGTTATTGTAATTCGTCAATTTTTCCTGCCTGTATTGCTTTTATATTTTTAGAGATTTTTTCTTTCGACCAGTTCCACCATTGAATACTTAATAATGATGAAATAGTTTCGTCAGAAAAGCGTTTTTTAATTGATTTTGCAGGAACACCACCTACAATAGTATATGGTGGTACGTCTTTGGTAACAACAGCACGTGCGCCGATAATTGCTCCATCACCGATACTTACACCTGCTAATATAACAGCCTCATATCCAATCCATACATCATTACCAATAATAATGTCACCTTTATTATCCCATGATTGAGCAACATTCTTCTTATCCAAATTCCATTCCTCAAAAAATAATGGAAACGGATAAGTTGATAATGAAGATAATGTATGATTAGCACTATTAAATAAGAATTTAGCACCACAGGCAATCGAGCAAAATTTCCCGATTATTAACTTATCGTGATTTATAGGATAGTGATACAATACATTATTTTTTTCAAATAGCGTTGGGTCATTTACAAAATCATTATACATTGTGTAATCTCCAACTTCTATATCTGTCTCTTATACACATCTCCGAGCCCACGAGACACTGAGCGATCTC